>UEXL01000503.1_pt1 | contig 10821 bp, 19 predicted proteins | sample 1796671 | NCBI WGS metagenome assembly UEXL01 (sample SAMEA4772471, study PRJEB27181) | metagenome
CAAGACTTTTGGAATGGTATCTCTCAATACCTTGATTGGTTTGATGTACTCCATTGAGTGAACGACCATTAAGAAAAGATTGGTATCACCTACGTTCTGATGATAAGGAAGTAGCCTACGTCTGGTCGACGAAACATTTTTATGCTGGATGTCCCGACTTAATTGGTGAAATCGGTGGCGTTAAAGTAATCGCTGACTTCAAGACAAGCAACGGTCCATACATGAATCGTTTCCCTGACAAGGGTGACAAGATGGGCTTTGGAGATTCCGTAAATATCAAAAGTGTGCACAGCAAATGGCTGCCTATAGGCTCGCATTGCTGAACGAACTGGTTATAAGTGTGACGTTGCTTTGATTATTGTTTCTACTCCTGAAACATCACAAGCTATATTTATCGACGGTGATCAGATGGATCTAGCTGAGTCTAGATTCGTTAAACGATGCGCTCAATTCCATGAGATGTATCCACCTGATCCACAGGAGATTGCGTTAAAAGAATAAAGGTGTATATGAAACTCAAATTATCTGTCCATAAAAGCTGTAAGAATAAAGCTAATCCTCAGAAGGTTGCTAAGGGTTGGAGCAATATCTATGAAGATATTACATGGCTACTTGGGTGGGTGCAGCTGGCTATGGCTGGACTGCTACTCACTTTGTAGATAAGCACCGTAAAGCAGAGAATGCTTGCGGCAGCAACTTAGTTGTCATCGACTTCGATGGTGACACTACTCTCGATGCGTTCTGGGATACCCAGACTGCTAAAGATTGGTGCATTGCTACCTATACATCTTCTAGTCACACCCTAGTTGAACATCGGTTTCGTGCACTGTTTCTTTGGAATAGAGCTCACTCATCACAACAGCATCGCGGTGCTTACTGGCTTGTCGTCAATCGTTTGCTGCAAGAGCTTGGTCTTGAAGAGCTCAAAGATAACTGCGGCCAAAGCCTGAACGTTGTGGTATGGCAATACCAAAGCTGAAGTCAATTCAATGAAGCATGCATAGTTCCTGCTTTCCTACTAGATGAGATATTGAGTATGAAGAGACAACTAACTTTGTGCACTCCGACGTTACTGACCTTGATGTCAGACGATGTCAGTGGCTTCTACGTGAGTTCCTTCGAGCCGTCTGAAGACGGTGAGTACGAATCTTACTTCGTACCTGTCATGGCTGCCTGTGCTGGCGTAGGTGAAGTCGTCTTTGATGACTGGGTTGACTGGGTACTGCGTGGTCATCACGGTGAGAAGCAGAGAATACACAGCCATTCAAATGGCACGGCTTAGGTAACTTTGCTGGACATACTTCACTGTATTCATTAGCTAAGCGTCAAGACGTAGCTGGACTAGTAAGTTACCACGTGACCTAGTCTTTGGTGCTGTAGGTTCAGCTGTAGGTTATACAGAAGTTGATCCTCAACCTGACTTTGCAGATGTTATAATGGCAGCGGTAGTAAACATATAAAGGAGAAAATATGATCGAACCAGAACCGTTACCTGATGTATCGGTTGCTAAACGCAAAGGTCGTCCTAAAAGTCTAGCATCAGATGCAGCTAAAGAGCGTGAAGAAGATGTACGTCAAGTCAAAGAAATTCTTAAAGATCTTCGCAAAATGAACTGACTGGAGCCATTGAATATACAGACAGCACTGGTCGTACCATTGCATTGCAAGGTAATGACCTTGACTTGATGACAACCAAGCTTGCTTGTGAGCTTGGTGTCTTTATCCTGAGCCACGGTCAAAGCTGCTGTTCAATATGCAGCAGGTAGGAATTCTTACTGTCCTATCCGTCGCTACCTCGATCACTGCAGTGCTCACGCTAAGCCTCACGAGAGTGGGCAACCATTGGTGAAGTCTTCCTAGGCAATAAGCATCACATCGCCACCCTCGCCATGCAGCATGATGATTGGTGCTGTGGCTCGTGCTTATAACCCTGGCTGCTCAATGTCCTGGCTACCAATCCTTGTCGGTGCACAAGGCGTTGGTAAGTCAATGTTTAGCCGCAACCTTGTTCCTAATGATCTGTTCGCTGAGGTATCAACACCTCTAGACACATTGATGAAAGAGCAATACAGATTGCATATGGCTTGGTTGCTTGAGCTACCTGAGATTGATAACTACTTCAACGTCAGAAACATTGAGAACTTTAAGAACTTAATTACTTCTCGCGTTGATGAAGTACGCTATCCTTATGCTTCGTTGCCATCCAAACTTCCTCGTAGGTTTGTGATGATTGGTACAACGAATCGCAACCAGTTCCTTGTAGACAGCACGGGTAACCGTCGCTTTGTTCCACTAGAAATTGGCGGTGGCTTCCAAGTTCCTTGGGATCGCCTGCGTGATGAGCGTGATTCTCTGTGGGCTGCAGCCGTTGCTGCCTATAGAAACCACGAGCGTTATGAATTTGATAGTGGTGAAATCGCTGCTATCTCTGAATACATTCAAGAGTTCGGTGACCCCGATCCTTGGATGGATAAGGTCTCTGCTTATATCTCGATCAGGCCAGAGGTTACAGCTGCTGAGGTTCTTACCAATGCACTTGACCTTGACCCTCGTAACCAAGGCAGACGTGAAGCACGTCGTGTTGCTGATGTTCTGCAGTCCATGGGCTGGAGACGACTAGTTACTTCACGTAAAGACGCTAACGGTAAGTCCAAGTCAGTACGGATCTGGCAACGACCTAAGAATGATCCTCTTAATGAAGATCATATCTTAACGACTTCTGATAACTCGCATATATTTCAAATGAAATCAAACGATATTCAAATCGGACTGCGCGTCCGTGTAGCTTCAAATGACATGACTGCACTTGTTGTAGGCAAGCCTGAGTACTACACCCCCAGAGCAAAACTAGTTCGTATAAAGTATGAAAATAGTACACGGTATGAATACATGATTCTAATCAGCTAACAGCATTGCCAGCTGATGAACAGTATGTAGCACTTGGCGGTAGTTATGTAAGACCTGAAAATAGTTTCTGATTATGAGTGAAGCACAACCCAGTAAAAAAGTAGGAGGTCATGCCTACGGTAGACGTAACCTTCAAATGTCAAACACGGCAGAAGAAGGTGAACTATGTATCTACACTGGGCATTCGCTCGGTAGATTCTCTTCTCACTCTATGCGATACGACAGTCATCAAGCTTGTGTACGCTGTGTTGCTGCTGCACGTGAAGGCAGGTTGTCATTTGATATTGACCGTCTATTAAAACGTGAACGCAAACGTGCTTTAAAGTTCTGGTCTCAAGTAGACATCGGTGATCCTGATGAATGCTGGAACTGGAACGGCACAATTAATAAGCGCACTAAGCAACCTCAATTTGCATGGAGACGTCATGGTATTTCTAGTTCCACGCAGCACCATCCTCAACGTGTTGCAATGTGGTTTAGCTGGGGTGACTTGGGATTCACAGGAGTTAAAACAACTTGTGGAAATAAGTATTGCTGTAATCCCTTTCATCTCATTCCCAAAACGTCGGAGTCTTTGTTGACCAAGATAGTTATATGGAATCCTTTGAGTTAGCGTGTCAACTTCATACACTTAAGCAACAAATTGCTGAGTATATGATTGAAGAAGCAGAACAAGCACGCATGGATGAATCTGAAGAGATTGATGCTCGTGCTGATCTATTGCTCAACCCTGATACTGGTTTTGCCGAACGCTTTGATGCAGTGATGACTGACATGCTTAGCCGGTCGTCACATTAGTCAGACTGAACCTGCAGAACCTGGACTACTTCGTAAGCCTTCTGAGAATGAAGATAACAACGAAGAGTTCTAACCCCACGTTATTCATTAATAACACTTATCGTAAACAAAGAGTCATTCAATTATGTCTAGACGCACAGATCTACTTCAAGCCTTAGTTCAATCCGACAAGTTCGGTGAAGAGAAAAAGCAAGAGCAGCAATTCCTTATTGCTACTGCTGAGTTAATTCTCTATGACCTCATTAACATTGCTCTTGCTGGTGTTGAAAGGAGCGGTGCAGGTTCACTTGTTATCAATTTACAAAACGACTCCACGACATTTATGTCTGGTCACTCGATTGAATTTGATATCAGAACTGCTGAACGCGAAGAAGATACTGAAATCCTTGAGTTCCTACGTGGACTGATGGAAGAGATAGACGAAAATGACTGGAGCAAAAATGTTTTAATTACGTTGATTAGTGATGCTGGAACAAGAACATTTGCTGTCGAAGCAGGAGGGAGCCAAGAAAGCCTCCGAGCGCTTGCAGCAGAATTTAGCGGATAAGTTAAAGGCTCAAGGTCTCAAGCTGCCTCTCTATCCGACGCCTCAAATTATTGAGCGTGCTCGTGAAGTGATGGGTGGCATTGACTTTGACCCGACTTCAGACCCTGTTCAACAGGTGTTGGTAAACGCTACGTCTGTTCCATCTATAGAAATCAACCCTTTACAAGAGCACTGGCACGGCAACGTCTGGGTCTCTCCTAAAGGAGCTGTACGTAACTCACGCATCTGGTTCAACAAAACGATTAATGAATACCGTAATGGTCACATCAATAGCTTTGTATTTTTTACCAGTGCTTCTGAGTTAGTTCGTGCATCACCCGTCATCTGGGACTACCCCGTCTGCATCCCGTTTAAACGTATCAAACAACTCAAAGCAACTACTGGTGGCTTCGAACCTGTCTGTCCGTCAACCTGGAATGCAATTGTCTATGGCCCTCCCTTAGAACAAGTCATCTCCTCCATCGACAAAGTCTCTTTGTTCTATAACTGCTTCCGTGATATCGGTCGCATTATTTACAATGAATTTGCTGGTGACAACTGGAACAAAGACCTTGAGTATTACGATGAGCAACGGGGACAACTGTAATGAGTAAGCACATTAAACAAAGCTGCCTGTATAACTTACCGTCTGGTGCTGCAGTACATCCTTGCAGCCTTATTCATAAAGATGGGACATTGATGTGGAAGCACGCTTTACTATGCAGTGACAACATATCTAATGTTCCTTCCTGTGAATCACAAGAACAACACATAATAAAAACTGCTCAACGCCTAGAGGAGCTGAACAGTTGGGTGTCTCAAGAACTAGAACCTTGGCAGTGCTTTATCCTTACGCCTGGTACTCACCCAATGATAGTGAGCTTACCGATGGTATCTGTGTATATTTCACACATGCTATCTACAATAACAATGATATCTACGATACTCTATTGCCTCATATCCAAGCTCACGAGACACTAGAGCAAGGATGGATTACTCTTCTTCAAGAGGTGTTAATCCTGCCGCGTGGTTTGGATAACATTCAAGATAAGCATCCATTGGTATGACTATGTAGTCAGCTGTCATTCGTTCGTCTAATAATCTACTGTCATCCAGCCTGGTTGTGCTTCTACTGCTCCAGTGATTGTCCAAGCAGCGAGTATCTCGCAAAAGATAAGTGCGTTCATTTTGTTTCTCCTAAGTGTTTAATCAATCGTGTTAGATACCACTGTGCTTTCTGTGCATCCTGTGGTGCATTGCTCTTCAGCCATAGACGAAGCAGATACTTCAGTGCCTGTGCTTGAAGCATTCCTGCTTTGACATCAGGTGCATCTTGAATTGCTTCTTCAATGATATCGATTACTTCTTGAGTGCCCGTGTGTAATGCGCTGGGCTATTGACCATATCGTTCTGCGCTTCTGGATGATAGAAGTTACCGTCGTTATCGACAGGTCCTACAAAACGTTCACTTACAAGTCTGTCAATGTCTTCTCTAATTGAACGCACTCGACTAACTGCTTCATCAATAGGCTATCGTAGCCTTCAACAATCTTTAGCCAACGCTTACCGTCCTTAAGGTCTGCTTGGTTATACATACTAAGTTTGGCAAGTCCCAGTTCTTATTGTTCTTAGGTGTTTCATCATCTAAGTATTCCCAGCCTTTGTCCTGATTCCATTCTTCGAATGCTTCATACTCTTTTTAAACTTGTCGTAATCCATGTATCGCATTCACGTGTTTCACTACCTAATATAGAAGAGAATAAATAATAATGAGATATGCCTGCACCTAAAGGTGACCCTGTTATATCAAAAATAAAGACCGATACTTTATGTCTGTTGCTACTGCAATCGCCCGTGGCTCAACGCATCCGCTTGTTCCTGGTGGTTGTGTCTTGATCCGTGATCGTGAAGTAATCGGTGATGGAAGGTCTGTGCTTGCTGAATCTAAAGTTGAAATTGATTGTATTACTTATGCCATTGCCACTTGCGCCAAACGAGGCACGCCCACCACCGGAGCTGTTATCTACAGCACTCGCTATCCATTCTCTGCCTCTGTCTTTCAAGCACACCTGATGGGCATCCGTAGGTTTGTAGTTGCCGCTCACGAATGGGAGGCTTACTATAAGGATGAGTTCAGACGTGCTGCACGTTTGGCAAGAGAGTTGTCTATAGCTATTGAACCTCTGTTTGATGATGTAGACCAACGGTTCACTGAGAACCCACACGAGCTCGATGAGTTTGATCCAAAAGATAAATCTGATTTAGATAATGACTGAACTACTATTTGACATAGAAAGCACGGGCTTACTCCGTGTCGGCTCCACTATTCACTGCATCGTTATGCGTGATATGGATACAGTAGAAGAAGCCCAAGTATTTGACTACAAGCCTGAGCGTGCTGTTATACAGGGCGTTAAGAAGCTAGAGAAAGCTGATGTGCTTATCGGTCACAACATTATTAACTATGACATCCCACTCCTCAAAGAACAGTTTCCAGACTTTACCTTTAGAGGTCAGATGCTGGATACTCTTGTTCTCTCCCGTCTTTTTATCCCCATATTGCTGACCGTGATTTTGAAAGACGCCCTCAAGGTATGCCGCAAAGCCTGTACGGACGACATAGTCTCGAAGCCTGGGGACATCGACTTAAAATGTTTTAAGGGTGACTTCGGTAAACACGAAGCTGCTTGGGATAAGTACACACCAGAGATGCTTGACTACTGCATCCAAGACACGATGGTGACTGTCAAATTATATGAACTACTGAAGAGGAGAATGAATGAGAATTCCTGATTACGTTTCACTCGAAATGACGATGGCCGAACTGATGGCTATCCAAGAAGCCAGTGGCTTCCGCTTTGATAAAGATGCTGCTGAACGTGTACGACAAAGTCTCGCATGTGAGGCTGGAGATATTGAAGAAAAAATTCGGGCTTCATATAACTACTATCCTGGCAAAGTCTTCACACCAAAGCGCACGTCTGCCAAGACTGGTTACGTTGCTGGTGCACCAATGACAAAGCTTGTGGACTTCAATCCAACAAGCAGGCTTCACATTCACTGGGCGCTTACGACATTCCGTGGTGCTCGTTTCACCAAGGTGACTGACTCTGGTAAGCCTAAGGTTGATGAAGCCACGCTCTCTGAAGTCAGAGACCAGGCACTAGCTGCTGGTAATACTCAGCTGCATGAAGAGTGCGAGATGTTTATTCGTTTGCTTACTCTGCAAAAGCACATGGGTCAGCTATCAGAAGGTGCTAACTCTTGGTTCAATAGTATTCACGAAGATGGCTGTATCCATCACAGCTGCACCTTGGCTACGCAGACAGGACGTAACGCTCACCGTGGTCCCAACCTCGGGCAGGTCGTATCTGCGCCATGGGCACGTGAGTTATTTGTACCGTTCCCTGGTCACGTCATGGTCGGAGCTGACTTAGAAGGCATCGAGCTCGGGCGTTAGGGCACTACCTCGCCAGATTTGATGAAGGCTCCTTTGCTGAAGTTGTTTGCAATGGTGATATCCACCAGCAGAATGCTGACCGTGTGGGATGCACAAGACTCAGGTCAAGTCGCTGACCTATGCGTTCATCTATGGAGCTGGCGATGCAAAGCTTGGCCACGTCTTGCATCCTGAGTATTCAGATGCTCAGAAGAAAGCACTTGGCTCTGACCTACGCCGTAAGTTCCTTGACGCTATCCCTGGACTTGAGCCACTGATTAATGCAGTCAAGCTTAAAGTGCGTGAGACTGGCAAGCTCAAAGGCTTGATGGTCGTCCTATCTTCTGTGACGGAGAACATAAGAGTTTAAACTTCTTGCTTCAGTCGTGTGGTGCAATTATCAGTAAGCGTTGGTGTGTCATCTCAAGAGCTGCTTGATGCCGCAGGTCTTACCTATAACTCTGACTACACTCGTTGCGCTTACGTACACGATGAACAGCAGTTCTCTGTGCTGCCGTCAGAAGCAGAGCGTGTTGCTAAGTTACTTGTTGATGCTGCACCACTCGCTGGTCAGTATTACAAGTTCAAGGTGCCCATCACTGCTGCATCAGACATCGGTGACAGCTGGGCTGCCACACATTAGATATAATAGTAACCTATGGAACAGCAGAGATTACATTTACAATGAATGAGCGTTCTGTACGAGCGCTACATTCAGCTGTAGTCTTTACTTTAGAGAAGTGGGCAGGGCAAGGAGAGCTTGATCAAGAGTGCCTGCTTGGTATCAAACCTGCATTGCAAGGCTGCTTGTTTGAGTTTGATTTCAACCGTTCGCGGTGAACATCAGATTACTAGCTACACTAGTAAATACGTTGAACTGCTAACATTAGCGGTCGCAAGTACTCCACGACTGGGAGGAAGGAACGGGAAATTTCCCCTCACTAGGAGTTTCCAATGACTAACATTCAAGTAATGAGCCTTGAAAATGCTCGTAAATCATGGCCCGTGCTCGTAAAGAGCTTGAGCTAGCACGCATCAATGACACCCACTATCGTGGTGTTGAATACACACCTGTGTCTGGTTCACACGAGACACGGCACCTTCGTTTATCGAGGTCGCACTTACACTAAGTAAGTCGATCAACAGTTAACCCCCTAACGGGGGTTTTTTCTTGCGTTCTTTAGTAAACCGGCTTCTCTGCACGTAGCTGTTTCGAACGCCGTACCTTTGCCTTCTATTACGTTGCTTGCTGTGCTGCTAAGCCTTTAGTGAAGCCACCTGTGCCTGGCTTCTGCTCCTGCGTACCACGTGTAACCTTGGCATCCCAAGCCATCTGACCTTACGTTGACGTGCCTTTGCTAATGCACTTGCACGATTGTTTGGGCGATAGCTTGCCTATCTTCAGCACTAAGCCTACGTCTATCTACTGGTTTATTACGTAGGTTAGTTGACTTCACTTATGTGTACATCCACGGTTCTTTCATTCTATAACCTTTCGCGCTGTACTCAATCAGTGGTTGTACTTCACCATCGACTTCAAAGCACACAACCCAGTCGCTGAACTTATCAAGCAACTCATCTGGAATGCTGTCAGCTAACTGATCTATTGCTGCTAGCTGATGTGGCGAACCTTCGTATGCTTCAAAGAACTTACGTAGGTCTATTCTCACAGTCCTACTTCTTGGTTCAGTTTGTTTACTGCTTTAGCGATAGGCATCACAGTTGTCATAATCTTCTTCAGCATCTCTTTGTCTACTTGCTCGTTACGGTTCTCTAGCAACTCAACTTTAGTCACTAGTGCTTCGTATTCCTTTTGATGCTTTGTGTTCTGTTGTCGTGTATAGCCCACGCTAACAAGCACTGCAAGAACTGGTCCTATTAAAAATTCCATTTATAAATATCAACTACCAGAAGTCTAGCTCAAGTTAACCAATCATGAGGCCATCATCGTCTAGATCATCAGCTTCCCAACCTTCGTCATCAATATCAACTGGCATCTGATCATCATCATCCTGCATCATCAGTAGTGTCATAAATGTATCTTCTGAAATTATTTCTGGTAATCCCTGTTGATTCTCGTCAATCTTAAACATTATCCCATTTGAACGAAGTGTTTCTTGCACTCCGTTCTTCTGCTCCATCCGTGTCTTAAGCAGGCGTAAGGCAGTTTTCCTCCAACGCTGGGCGGCTCATACGACACACTTCGTATCTCGCTCTGGTCAATGCAAACCGTTGTTCTAGCGTTAGTGGGTTCATCTAATTCTTCCTCTATAAATCTTTTGTTAGTAATCCATTCTTCGATAAGTTCTTGTGCGACAATGTTATAAAACTCTTGTCGTTGAAACCATACTAACCAATGTTCAGAACCTTTGTCATGATTACATGTATACAGGCAGGTATCAAGTTACTTCTCAAGCTTGAACCTCCTTTGCTTTTTGGTTTGCAATGGTCAAGGGTGTCAGCTCTATTGCACCTGCAGTAGGCACATAGTCCTCCCCAACCGTATTTGATCTGTTGTCTGAACTTGCGCTTGGCTGTCTTCTTCGATAGACAGTTTAGGTCAAACAAAAGGTCCGACCAGTCTTCGGCAATTCCCATAGTTGTTAGTTAGCAACTCCCCATTAGGCTAACTAGCTTGCGTCTCTTTGAGTTTTATGTAGTGAGTTCAATAGCACTTGTTCTTTACAATTGCATCTAACTTATCTTCAATACGTATCATGTGACTTTCCATTCTGTCCATCGCTATCTGCAATTCGTTCTTGCTAACAAAGTCTTGAACAATACGCAGTTCAACGCCATCAACACGTCTGTCTAAATGTCCGATTTTATTATAAATACGGCTAGTTAGCACAGCAAATCCTGTGCCTACTGCTATGAAAACAGGAACAAACGGTTCGAACATTCGATCTCTCTATACCTTTACAAGTGTAACAATTACTTACGTTTGTTCTGCTCAATCCTTGTGATCCCATAGCTGGCAAGAACTGTTGTTACAAGTGAGCTTATGAAGGCTGAGTCTACACTTTTTGCATAGCCAAAGTAACTTGCTGTCAATACACCAAGAGACCAAACAAGCACGCCTGCTGGTACACAGTTAACAACTAGTGTTTTAATCCAACTTTTGTCTTCAGGTTCCGGCATATGTATGAGA
>UEXL01000606.1_pt1 | contig 10817 bp, 16 predicted proteins | sample 1796671 | NCBI WGS metagenome assembly UEXL01 (sample SAMEA4772471, study PRJEB27181) | metagenome
GTTTGTAAGCTGCCCCCTGAAAAGAGGATTCGTCATGTTTAAAAAAGGGTTCCTGATGTTAGCGGCGTTGGCATTCAGCGTTGCCGCGCTGGCCGCCGACAAACACTACGTATTGGGCGTGGACGGCCTGGCCTGTCCCTTCTGTGCCTATGGCATTGAGAAACGTCTGAATAAAGTGGATGGCGTCACCGGCGTGGAGGTGGACGTCGGAAAAAGTACGGTGCGTGTCACCCTTCAGGAAGGCAGGACTTTCTCTGAGGAGCGGGCACGTCAGGCTGTCGAGGAGGCCGGCTTCACGCTGCGCTCCTACTCAGAGGCCGAAGGTGAAACGGGAGGCAGCGATGCGAAATAACAACCAGTCAATCGGCTTGCCCCTGCTGGTCGGTGCCCTGGTACTGACCGGTGTGCCTTCGGCACAAGCCGCACCCAACACCTTTAACACGGCTCTGCCCGTGCCCCAGGGTGAAACCATCTGGCGGGAGCAACTGGTCTCGCGGGAGCGTTCCGACGGTGGCCCCTTGGATCGTGAGGTCTCGGTCCAGGCTCCGGGCAGCGTACTCGGTTATGGCATTACCTCGAAGCTCGCGGTGTTCGGCGTTGTCCCTTACTTTTTCAACAAGGAACTGGACGTCACCACGCCCATGGGCCGGATTGAGCGCGATACCGGCGGCATCGGCGACGTCTCGCTGTTCGGGCGTTACAGGAGTTTGAAGTCCAACGGAACGAAAACGTACGGTAAGGACGCTCTCATAGCGGTGTAGGAATGGCCGCCGAGACTGTCAATGTATTCGGTGAGTATTACTCTGGGTGACAATGTCCAACGATCTTGTCCGGGATGACTACCTCCGATAAGATAACGCATATTAGGAGATGGCATGCCTCCTTAAACCGCCACTGCACATTCGCAGTGGCTGATGATGCCTACGCAGGGTCCCGGTTCGGGCGCGTAGGTTATTGCCGTTTCGCCTGTCCGGGTATTGTTTCATGTAATGCTTCAGGACAGGATTTTTACTGATGTACTCCATTCTCGCAATCTGCGCTGGTGCCTCGGGCGGGGCCTTATCCCGCTGGCTACTCGGCCTGCAACTCAACGCCCTGTTTCCCACCATCCCTCCCGGCACGCTGGCCGCAAATCTCTTAGGCGGTTTCTTTATCGGCGTGGCTTTGAGCTTTTTCAGTGCGCAGGGCTCGGTGGCACCGGAGTGGCGACTGTTCATTATCACCGGGTTTCTTGGTGGGTTTACCACCTTTTCAACGTTTTCCGCTGAAATTATTACCTTGTTACAACAGGGGCGGTTTGCCTGGGCAGCCGGCGCGGTGTCCATTCATGTGCTGGGGTCATTACTCATGACGATTCTGGGTATGTTTACGTTCGGTTGGATTCGTAGTCTGTAATAGTCTCTGTCGGACGGCGGTTCCTTATTCAAGCAGAAAAGTTCATAGACATTTCCTTTTTTAGGAGAACTAGGATGAAAGGTTATCAACTGACGTTCTTTACCCAGCAAAACCGCCATCACCGTGGCAAGCACGTTTGTGATTGGCTGATCGACTCTGCCCGGGAGCTGGGTGTGCGCGGCGGGACCGTGCTCGCCGCAACTGAGGGTTTTGGTCATAACGGCAAAATGCACTCCAGCCATTTTTTTGAGCTTGCCGATCAGCCAGAAGAAATCACGATGGTAGTGACTGAGGACGAGGCAGAGCGGCTGCTCAAACGTTTGCTCGCGGACCAGTTGCACATCTTCTATGTGAAGATTCCGGTCGAATTCGGCACCCTTGGAGAGTCGGACTGAATGACTAACGACATCAACGAGGCCGGCGCAGCTGAAAAAGCCACCAGGCCGAAAGGCTGGCTGAATCGAACTGTCGTCGGTGCCGGGATCACCAGCGCACTGGGCGACTTCTGCTAGGTCGCGATGTCCTACCCGGTCGGCGCTATGGCGGATCGCCTCGGCCATCTCCCCATGCTGGTCGGCGGGTATGTGCTGGGAACGCTCACGGCCGTTTTGACAGCACTGGCCTTCTGGCTTTCGGTAGACAGCGTGCCGCTGCTCGTCGTCATCTTCTTCGTCGCTGGCTTGTACGTCACTGTCGAGGAAGCGTTGGAGTCCACGGTGGCAGCCGAAATGGTGCAGGCCGACACCCTGATGATCAGCTATGGTGCGCTGGGGACGGTCAACGGGACGGCCAAGTTCGTCTCCAGCGCCACGATCGGTTTGGTGTGGACCGCAGTCTCGCCGACTCTCGGCTTTGGCTTGGCGGCCCTGCTGATGGCGGCCGACATTGACTATGCTCCGCGTCCGTAATGCGTAGCGTATAGAAACACTTACTATGACAATAAAACTGGTTTCGAACGCCAAGCAATGGGCACGAACCATCAAGCGTGACGTACACGCGGTCTGGCTTTCCGCTCGTGATCCCCGCACCCCGTGGTTCGCAAAGGCGCTTGCGATGGTTGTCGCGGCCTATGTTGTCTCGCCCATCGACTTGATCCCCGACTTCATTCCCGTGCTCGGCTACGTGGATGACATCATCATCGTGCCGCTCGGAATCATGCTGGTCGTGAGGCTTATCCCGCCAGAGGTAATAAGCGAGCACCGAGAAACCGCCGCCAAAGCCACCGAGCGTCCGGTAAGCCGCATGGCAGCGGGGGTATTTATCACCCTATGGATCGTCTGTGCAGCCCTTCTAAGCGCCATCTACTTGTGATTAATTATAAACACCGGGAGGGCGAGTTGTACTTGGCGGATGACGCTGGCCACTGCCCAATTCTGGGGGCCGCGCACGCTCTCCAAGAATTTACCCCGGAGAACACCATCCAGGCCAGCACATACAATGGTGACCGCATAATTGTTGCTCACCTTCGTCCTCCGTTACCCGGCATTGAAGTGTGAGCCATGATAAATTATCCGAGTGTCATACATGACGCTATTGCGCATCTCATTTGAGATACGGTCAAGCTGTGGCCATTAGAAAATGGGTATCCGGATTAATTGGTTGACGATCCCTGTAGGCCCACCGATATCTTAATTTTCCCAGAAGGTTGATAGATCGACACCGAAGTTTTCTCAGGCTCGGGTAGACCCATGCCGTAGGTCATGGTGGCCTTGCCCAGGAAGGGGGATTCCTTGGTCTGCGGCACCTTCTTCTTGTGCTTGGTGGTGTAGAGCATCCGGGCCCGCATCACCTCGAATGAGTAGCCCCGGCCATCGCGGTTCTTGTCCTTGGCCAGCCGGTTGATCGACTCCGTGAAGGCATTGGTGACTGCGATGTCGTCAATCCAGGCAGCCAGCGCCTGCTCAGCATCTCGCCGGCTGGCACAGTCCCAGATGTGGTAGAACCGCTCCTTGTGCTCGTAGGCTGCCAGGAGCTGGGGGAAGGCCCCCATTCAGGTTTCCATGATGAGACGTTCGCGGTCGGAGACGTCGTGAGCCCGCTTCAGCAAGATCTTCCGGTCACCCTTGAGGGTTCGGCGTTGGTTGGCGGCTTCAGCTCCTTCCTGAGTCCCTTGCGCACCTTCTCCAGGGCTTCGTTGGCCATACGCACAACATGGAACTTATCGACCACGATGCGGCCTGCGGCAGCGCCGCCTGGACGGCACGGCGGTATGGCTTCCACATGTCCATGCTGACGATCTCGACCTTGTCGCTCGGTCATGCTCATGAGCCGCTTCGTCACTGCCTCCTGCTGACGACCGGGCAGCAGGTCTAACAAGGTACGCTCCTCCAGGTTGGTCAGGATGCAGCGGTAGCGGCGGTTCAGGTACAGCTCGTCGATACCTAGGGAAGGTCTGAATAACCGCTGATTTTTGCCGATTTTGGTTTGAGCCGGCAAAAACCGAAGATTCAGACACTATTCTCCCAATGTTCGTGTGTTTTTTGCCCGTTTCCCGCCATTTTGGCGGAAAACAGGCGCACTGGCCCTATGCCAGCAGGTATTTTTCACCAATCAGCAGGTTGCTGAACGCAGCCAGCAAATGCAGACGGTTGGTGTTTTTGGCGAGTCCGCGATAGCGGACCTTGCCGTAACCGAAGACTTGTTTAATGTACCGGAACGGATGCTCCACCTTGGCACGAACACTGGCTTTGATTTCTTCGGCTTTCAGCTTGTCGGCATCCAGTTTCTTCCGAGTCCCAGGCCGTTTGGCGATGAACCAAGAGACGTTTTTGCGATCCTTATGCTCATCCCGCTTCTGAACGCCAAGATAACCGGCATCACCGAACACGCGTTGCTCTTCACCGTGCAACAGCTTACCGGTGGGAACGATGTCATGAACGTTGGCCGCCGTGGTGTCGATGCTGTGAATCAGTCCGAGAGTGTCATCAACGCCGATGTGCATTTTCATGCCGAAGTGCCACTGATTGCCTTTCTTGGTCTGGTGCATTTCCGGATCGCGCTGGCCGCTTTCGTTTTTTGGTGGAGCTGGGTGCAGAGATAATAGTGGCATCGACAATGCTGCCTTCACGCAGCATCAGGCCGTTTTTCTCAAGGTGCTTGTTCACTTCTTTGAACAGCACTTTGCCAAGGCCGTGGCGCTCCAGGAAATGGCGGAACTTGAGGATCGTGGTTTCGTCCGGCAAGCGGTCCAGCTTCAGGCCGGCGAACTGACGCATGGATTCGATCTCGTACAAGGCATCCTCCATGGCCGGGTCGCTGAGGTTATAGAACAACTGCATGCAGTGAACGCGGAGCATGGTAGACAGCGGGTAAGGCGGTCGACCAGTCTGGCCTTTGGGGTAATGGCGGGCTACCTTTTTCTCCAGCTGCTTCCAGGGAATCAGCTTGTCCATCCGTTCCAGAAAGATCTCGCGGCGGGTTTTGCGCTTCTTGGTCTGGTACTCGGCTTCGGAGAAGGTGATCTGATCCATGGCGACATTGAATCCTATGCGGTTGACGATGGCCGAATTATCGCTGATTTTGAGACTTATTCAGAGTCTCCTTAGAAATTACGGCAACCGGATTAGCCCAGAATCAGCGGCGTCACCATAGCACCACCCACCAGCAAGGTAATGAACAAACACAATGCCAGCACAAAGGGCTTCACACCCAGGCTCCGAAGGGCTTCAATCCGGGTCTGGAAACCCAGTGCTGCCATGGCCATGGTCATGGCGACCTGCCCTGCAAGCACCAGCCCACCCTGAATCTGGCCAGGTAAATGAAGCACACTATTGAGCCCGACAACCGCCATGAAGCCAAAGGCAAACCAGGGGATCACCAGCTTCTGCGCGCCCCCTCTCCTGCATCTTCGGCAGCTTCCGCATGAGCGGCACGGTGGCGATTCCAGATTTGCCCGATGACCAATAGGAAGGGCACCAGGAGCATCACCCGAACCAGCTTCACAATCACCGCATTGGTGAGGGCATCCTGGCCCACCGCGCCACCGGCAGCGACCACTTGCGCCACCTCATGCACGGTAGAACCGATGTACACTCCGTACAGACCTTCATCCCAGCCCATCAATGGATAGAGCACGGGATACACGAACATGGCCAGCGTTCCGAACAGCACCACAGTGGCCACCGCCATAGACGTTGCCGCCGGCCGTGACCGGATGGTGCCTTCGGTGGCCAGTACCGCAGCCGCCCCGCAAATAGCACTGCCGGCGCTGGTCAGAATGGCAGTATCCCGATCCAGTTTCAGCCAGCGGGTACCCAGCCAATAACCTGCCGTGGTAATGGTCACTACCACCAAGCTATCCAGCAGCACCACTTTTGGCCCAAGGGCCATCAGTTGCTGCACCGTGAGGGGAGAAACCGAACAGGACAATACCGCCTCGCAGCAACCAGCGGGCAGAAAAGCCCAGACCCGGCGCCACGCCCTTTAACCGCTTACCCGCGGCCAGATTACCGAACAGCAGCCCCAGCAACAGGGTAAACACCAGAGGCCCCAGACCGGTTTGCTGCACTGGCGGCAAGGCGGCAATGCCATAGCCAGCCAGTGTCAGAAACGCACACAATGCCAATCCCCTGAACATCTCTATCTCCGAACTTTTGAATATATGGATATTCTATAGTTTTCAGAGATATCTAAAAAAAGGGTATTTTGCGTTTATTTAATCGATTCTATCGATATAATCCGGCATGACTCTGACCATCCCGGAGCAGGCCTCGCATTGACCTACAATGCCACGGTGAACTGTGAACAAGCGTGATAGGCTGCCCCCAACCTTGCGACCAGAAGGCGATAGACCAGAACCTCCCTAGGTAGCGGGGTGTCTCGAAGCGGTGCGCACTTGCGGTACCTCGCAGACTTCGCCAGGTTGCCGATCCAGGCACCGGAACCCCCCAGGGCGATCAGGGCCAAGGTGCCCAGACAACAGGCCGACGCGAGCAGGCTGCAACCCCGCCTGCGATTAACGACTCGCGACCGGATTGTGACTCGGAATTCAACTCTGATATTGCAATTACACCTTCTACGGCCTTGTTCGATAGGTTAAGCTTGAAGCCGTAGTCAACTACGGAGTCAAGGCAAATGCCGGATGAAATGAACTCATTGACCATCGGGGGGCTGGCTAAGGCGGCGAACGTCTCAGTTGAGACCATCCGCTACTACCAGCGACGTGGGTTAATACCTGAGCCCCAGCGTCCTCTCGGGGGTATTCGACGCTACGGTCCCAGCGATATCGGCAGGTTGAGCTTTGTGAAAACATCGCAGCAGTTAGGCTTCAATCTCGATGAGGTCAGCGACCTGCTCCGACTCGAAGACGGCACCCACTGCCAGGAAGCCAGCACTCTCGCGGAGCGCAAGTTGCACGACGTACGTGGGAAGATCGAAAAGCTACAGCAAATTGAGGTTTTACTGAGCGCCATGGTTGATCGGTGCTGCGCCCAAGAGGGCAATATCTCGTGCCCCTTAATTGCGTCATTACATGAAGGGGTTGGGCGAAAATTTTGTACCTACCCTAGCCAGAGTGGGCCCCCTGCCAAACCTCAGTGACAAAGGGCAACCCCGCAGGCCCTCAGAATGTCCAGTGTGACCAGCAGAGTACGGCGGGGAAGTTTTTGGGCAACAGCCCCAAACTGAGGTGCTATTAGGGCGTAGGCAGTCATCTTCAGGACCAGCGCAATGCCGAGCACCTGGCCCGCACTGCCGCCCGTCAGTCATGGGCCAGCGGCGCCAGCGCCACCGTCGTTAGCCCGGTCCCTGCCAGAGCGATTAGCTGGGCACTAGAAAGGCGTTGGTAGGTGTGAATGCTCAGTGGGGGGGGGGGAAGATGCTCAATGGCCATAGCTCGAATCAGTCTGCGGTGTGGTGTAACGATTCAATAAATCGGGGAACCGGCGATCTATGACCGAATAATCCCGTAACGTAAAGCGAGCGTGGCGTTCACAAAATAACGGGCGGTTCCTTTGGTCTTGACGAATTGCTGCCTACTATAAGCAATGCCCCCCTCAAGAGCGAAAGTACTGTGGGCTAATGCCTTTCACTGGAACCCCATAGCGAAGGACTGCGTATGAGTAGCCTCCATGAAACCGCCTATCCGCGATTGAAGGCGGTGGTCTCGGATCAAGAACTGGCAGAAATTTATACACCCTCTACCCAGGAACGATCCTTTGCCCGAAAGCACGGTCGAACTCCGGCTGCTCGTGGCGCCCTACTCATTCTCCTGAAAACAGTGCAGCGTCTGGGCTACTTTGTCCATCTCAAAGCCGTTCCCCAATCCATTACAACGCACATTCTGGCGTGCGACGACCTTTCACATCTCGCATTGAGCCAGCTCAGGGTCTACGACCGCAATGGCGGCGCCCGACAGCGGATGCTGGAGACGGTTCGTCAACAGGTGGGCATCAAGGCGTTCACCGTTGAAGGCAAGGCAATTGTACGGGAACTAGCGCGTGAAGCGGCCACCACCAAGCAGGACCTGGCGGACATCATCAATGTGGTGATTGAAGAGCTGGTGCGCCAGCGTTTTGAGTTACCGGGTTTTTCAACGTTGCAACGGACCGCGCGTCAGGCTCGCAGCACGGTCAACACCGGTTACTTTCGGACGCTCAATGTGGGTTTGACAGCGCATCAAAAAAACGAATTTGACCAGTTGCTGCAAGTGCCGGATGATTCCCCTCATACCAGTTGGCATAAGTTGAAACAGGAACCCAAAAAAGCCGACCAATACGGAAGTGAAGAAGTATCTTCAGCACCTGGAATGGCTTCAGGGTTGGTGTCAACAATTGCCCGCTGTTGATCACATTCTCGCCGCCAAATATCACCACTTCATACTGGAAGCACGAGCGCTGGGCGCGGCCAACATCAAGGCCATGCAAAGCACCAAACGCTACGCTTTGATGGTTCTGCTGGTCCATGCCCAATTGCGTCGCGCGATGGACGATGCGGTCGACATCTTTGTTCGCAAGATGCGCAACATCAAAACCAAGGCAGAAGCCAACCTGAACCAGTATCACCTGGATCACATGAAACGCATGGACAGGCTGGTGGCTCAACTGCGTGACGTACTGACCGCCGTCCAGGAAGCGCCAACGGACTCCGAGCGAGGTGCCCGAGTGGCGGCTGCCATCCAGAGCGATCCTGATGAATTACTGGCAGAGTGTGAGGAACACATGGCCTATGCTGGCAATAACTTCATCCCGTTCATGCTGCAACCCTACCGCCCGTTACGCCCCCTGTTATTCAATTGCCTTGAACTACTGGATCTGGCGGCAACCAGCCACGATCAATCTTTGATTGAGGCGATTGCGACTCTGAAAAAGCACCGGCACAGCCGTAAGGAATGCCTTGTCCTCAGTAGTCAACCCGTCGACGTGTCCTGGCTACCGGAGCGTTGGCGCCGTTTGGTATTGGGGACCGGGCCAAGCCAGCTGCCCCCCGGGATGGTCTACCGGAAGTATTTCGAGCTGGGCGTACTGACACAGGTGAAGCGTGAACTGATTTCCGGCGATCTCGCGGTCGCGAATAGCGACCAGTACAGTGACTACCGCGATCAGCTGGTGGATTGGAGTGTCTATGATGCCCAGATAGCGGACTACAGTGCGATGATTGATATCGAATCCGACCCAGCCGCTTTTGTGGTACAAGCCCACTCCCGGTTGAGCGAAACGGCCGACCGCATTGACCGTGGCTTCCCGGAGAATGAATACGCCGTCTTCCATGGTGAAGATCTGGTGATCCGGAAGCACCGCCGTAGAGCGCCTCCGGATGGGTTAGCTGAGATTGATAAGCAGTTATCCCAAAATATGCCCGAAAAGAACATTCTCGACATCCTGGTGGAAGCCGAAAAATGGCTGGGCCTCCACAAACGCTTTGGGCCACTTTCCGGATTTGAGGGCAAGCTGGACGACCCCCGTACCCGCTTTGTTTCGACCTTATTTTGCTATGGCTGCAATCTCGGGCCAACTCAGACCGCGCGATCCATCACGACGCTTAATCGCCGGCAGGTGTCCTGGCTCAACCTGCGGCACGTCACCGAAGAGCGCCTGGAGCAGGCGATTGTACAGGTTATCAATGCCTACAACCGCTACCGGCTGCCGCGACACTGGGGAACTGGCCAGCGGGCCGCCGCCGATGGCACAAAATGGAACCTGTACGAACAGAATCTGCTATCGGAATACCACATACGGTACGGTGGCTACGGCGGGGTGGGCTACTACCACGTCTCCGACAAATACATCGCGCTGTTCAGCCACTTCATCCCTTGCGGCGTTTATGAGGCCATTTACATCCTTGACGGGCTAATCAAAAACGATTCCGATATCCAGCCTGACACCTTGCATGGCGATACTCAGGCGCAAAGTGCGCCCGTCTTCGGGTTGGCTTACCTGCTGGGTATCAACCTGATGCCCCGCATCCGGAATCTGAAGCAGCTGGTGTTCTACAAGTCTGACAAACGCCAACGGTATGAGCGCATCAATGCTTTGTTCAGCGAGACTATCAACTGGAAACTGATTGAAACCCATGTGCCGGACATGCTCCGGGTGGCGCTATCGATTAAGGCTGGAAAAATCGCACCGTCCACGGTACTGCGACGTTTAGGTACCGCAAGCCTCAAGAACAAACTCTACTTTGCTTTCCGGGAACTGGGGAGGGTCGTTCGGACAACCTTTCTTCTGGACTACATTGGCAGCGTGGAGTTGCGGCGAACCATTCATGCGGAGACGAACAAAACGGAAGAGTTCAACCAGTTCGTGAAATGGCTGTTCTTCGGCGGCGAGGGGGTGATCGCCGAGAATATCCGTCACGAGCAACGGAAGGTGATCAAATATAACCACTTGGTGGCCAACCTGGTCATTCTTCACAATGTGGAGTCGATGACGTTAACCCTTAAAGATCTCAAAGAGCGCGGTCATCATATTGATCACGATATTCTCAAAGGGCTGGCCCCATACCGCACGGACCATATCAACCGATTTGGCGATTATAGGCTTGATTTTGATCGGCAGGTTTCACCCATGAGCTACAACGCCAAAATAATTTAAATACAATAGGTTAAGGCACATTTTGGAAGATTTCGTCAGAATCGTTGCCGACCCTCGAACTCATCCGAACCCTCATAAGCCGTTTCGTATTCGACGCTCAGCCCAAGCCCAACGCCCCAACCATCGCCATCTGTAAAATCTCCGATGGAAGGAAGCGGAACCAGAGGGGTTCTCGTCTCGGTCGCATTAACTGATCCAAAACATGAGAGAACGCTGAACAATGAGGCGATTTGAAGAGCTGTTTTCTTCACGGTTTTCCCCTACCAATCAGGAGGTGGCAACACTACTTACTCATTACTATAGATGATTGGTTTCAGCTTGCACTAAGGCGCTCTCAGTTAGAGAAAGCGCCCTGTAATCCGTAGTGCAGTGGACATTCCATCACTCTCGCGC
>UEXL01000539.1_pt1 | contig 10816 bp, 13 predicted proteins | sample 1796671 | NCBI WGS metagenome assembly UEXL01 (sample SAMEA4772471, study PRJEB27181) | metagenome
CCTGGCCCATGAACTGCGCACGCCGATGAATTCTCTGATGGGATGATGTCGTTGCTGGAAGACACCCGCCTTAATGATGAACAGAAAGACTACCTGCAGGTGGCGGGGCAGAGCGGCAAGCTGTTGCTGACCTTGATTGATGACGTGCTGGATTATTCCCGCATTCTTTCCCGACGCATTACCCTCAATTCGGATTATTTTGATTTCCGTGCGGCGATCGAACAATCGCTGGAAGCCTTGGTCCCATGGCCCAGTCACCGGGCTGGAACTCAGCTGTGTGATTGACCGCATGCTGCCCAAGCGCATCCGCGGCGATCGTGAACGTCTAATGCAGGTGCTCAATAATCTGTTCAGCAACGCCATCAAATTCAGTGAGCGGTGAGATCCGCCTGATGGATTTCACCGTGGAAGGGGAAAGTGGCGGCGTGTTGCGCGTGCGGGTGAGTGACCAGGGGGCCGGCATGGACCCGGAAACCCTGCGTCATCTGTTTCAGGATCGCTTCATTGAAGATGGCCAGGACGTGTACAGCAGCCACCACACCGGCTTCGGCCTGCTGGTCTGCAAGGGCCTGATTGACGCCATGGGCGGCGCCCTGGGGGCGGAGAGTGTCCCTGGAGAAGGCTCCACCTTCTGGTTCACGGTGCCGGTGCAGATGCAGCCAGACATGCGTGAAGCGCAGAGCCTGATACGGGCACTGGATGGTGCCCAGGCGGTGGTTGTCGGGGCCGCTTCGGGTACCGTAGCCAGCATTCAGGAAGAACTGGAAGCGCTGGATTGCCAGGCATCATCCGCCATGGGCTACGATCACGCCTTGCAGGCACTGCGCGCCGGCCATCGCGAGCAAAGCGATTTCGATGTGTTGTTTGTCGATACCTGGTCGCGCCCCGAGCTGGCATTGAATCTGTGTCGCAATGTACTCGAAGACCCCTCGCTGCGACCGGTGCGCCTGGTGTTGCTGGCGACCATTGAAGAGCGCAGCCATGCGGCGGTGCAACAGCTTATCGATAAGCATGACCTGGTGGTGCTGGTGCGTCCGGTTCATCGAACCGTATTGCGCCAGGGGCTGGCGCGGCTGGTGGGCCTGCAACGGCAAATGCCGGTGGGGGATGCGCCGCTGCAGACGCCGGAAGAGCGCCAGCGACGCAAACGTTTCCGGCTGATGCTGGTGGAAGACAACGAAGTTAACCAGTTGGTAACCCGGGGCATGCTAAGCAAGCTGGGTTTTCAGGTGAAAACCGTCAGTAACGGGGAAACCGCGCTGGCGTTGCTGGAACAGGAACCGTTCGATCTGGTGTTGATGGATTGCATGATGCCGGAAATGGACGGTTTGAAGTGACCCGGCGTTTGCGAGAAATCGAGCAGGACAAAGCGAGTCTGCGTACACCGGTTGTGGCGGTTACTGCCAATACGGCGGAAGGGGTTCAGGCCCGTTGCCTGGCTGCGGGCATGGATGATTTTCTTGCCAAACCGGTGCATCTGGATGCACTGGAAACGGTGTTACGGCGCTGGCTGCCAGAGCAGCCGGCCAAAGACGAGGAAGAACAATGACAAGAAAAGCCTTGCTGCTGGGGGCAACCGGGCTGGTCGGTCGTGATTGCCTGGAAAACCTGCTGGCCAGTGATGATTACGAACGGGTGTGTGTTCTGACACGCCGACCCTTATCCGTGAAGCACCCCAAGCTGGATGTGCATGAGGTGGATTTCGATAATATCGAAGCCTGCCAGTCACAGTTTCAGGTTGACGATGTGTTTTGCTGTTTAGGCAGCACCATGAAAAAGCCGGTTCCCGGCAGGCGTTTCGTCATGTGGATCACGACCTGGTGGTACTGGCGGGCAACATGGCCCGTCGTGCTGGCGTGCAACGTTTTCTGGTGGTTTCGGCGGTGAATGCCAATGCCCGCTCGCCGTTTTTCTATTCGCGGGTCAAAGGGCAGATGGAACGTGCGCTAATCCGGCTCGAATTGCCGTTGTTGGCCATTCTGCAGCCATCGCTGCTACGCGGCGAGCGTGAAGACAAGCGCCTCGGCGGAAGACTGGGGCAACATCGTCAACCGCATTGTTGAGCCACTGACACGCTGGACCGATGCCCACTGGCTGCCCGTGGATAGCCGCAAGGTGGCTGATGCCATGGTCGGTATGGCATTGATCGGTCCGGATACCGGGTTGTACCGATTGCGTTACCGGGATTTTCTGGTGTTTGCCGGTAAATTCCGCGAGAAAATGACCAAGGCCGCCTGAGTCTTGGCCGTAACCTGAAACGAAACCGAAGGAGTCAGTATGACCTTTGTGACTTGCGATCTTTGTGATGACAATGCGGACAGTGTTTCCGTGGTAACCGGTCTTAACTGGCTCAATTACGGTGGCCGTGCTGCGTTTGGCGGTGAAATCGTTACGGTAAAATGCTTTGAAGACAACAGCCGTGTTAAAGAACACTTGGGCACCGATGGCAAAGGCAAGGTGCTGGTGGTTGATGGTGGCGGCAGCCTGCGCAATGCGTTGATCGGTGACATGATCGCGGAAAACGCGGTGAAAAACGGCTGGGAAGGGGTGATCATTTACGGTGCCTGCCGTGACGTGGATGCGTTGGCAACACTGGACATCGGCGTTGTCACGCAAGGCTGCGTGCCGATTAAATCTGTTCGTCGCGACGAAGGGCAGCTGAATATCGACATCACCTTCGGTGGTGTGACGTTCTGTCCTGGCGAATTTGTCTATGCGGATAACAACGGCATTATCACTGCGCCGAAGGCGTTGATGTAAGGCCATCTGTTAGCGATTGTTGTTACGAATGCTGCTATAAAGAATAAAATCACAAATGGCCGGCATGATGCCGGCTACCACCGCACAGGGAAGCATTATGCTTAAGTCCATGCTCGTGGCGGAGTACATGAGCCGCCGTCTGGTCACCTTTTCCCCCGATATGTCCGTTAGTGAAGCCATTCGCGTATTGCTGGAAAATCAGATTTCCGGTGGCCCTGTGGTGGATGAAACAGGCCGTGTGGTTGGGGTATTTTCCGAATCCGATTGTCTGAAAGGGGCGCTGGAAGCAAGCTACCACGGCACGGAAATCGGTTCGGTAAAAGAGTATATGAGTGTGGATCTGCAGACCGTGGAAGGCTCAGATTCCATTCTCGATGTGGCAGAAATTTTTCTCGCGGATCATCGTCGACGGCTGCCGGTGCTGGACAGCGGAAAGCTGATCGGCCAGATCAGCCGCCGGGATTTGCTGCGTGCCATGGATGACTTTGGTCGACGCCACACGTTATAAGGCTCGCGGCACATTACTTTGAACGTTTTTTTTAACTTGAACTCCAGGGGGAGCCACCATGAACCAACCGTATCAAGCGCCCAATGCAGATGTTGCCGTTGCCGGTAATCAGGACGCCTATCAACCCAAGTTTTTGTCTCTGTCAGGCCGTATCGGTCGTATGCGCTATTTCGTGTACGCCGCCGGCCTGACGCTGCTTTTCTATCTGGTGCTGGGTGTCGCCGCCGCTATTATTATCCCGGGCATCATGGGTGCCGGTGATAGTGCCATTGGCGTCGGTGCCATGATTATGGGCCTGATCGCCACAGTAGCCTTTATCGGTGTGATGGTGATGAGCTGGGGCTATATGGTGCGTCGTCTCAACGATATTAATGCCAGCGGCTGGCTGAGCCTGCTGATGCTGGTGCCGATTGCCAACCTGGTACTGGGCTTGGTGATGCTGTTCAAGCGCGGTAGCGAAGGCAGCAACCAGTACGGCGCAGCGCCAGTCAGCAATTCCGGCGGTGTGAAAGCGGCGTTTGTGATTGTTCTGTTGTTGATGGTTGGCTACTTCGGCGTGCTGTTCCCGATCACTATGGCTAACTACGCGCAGTATGCACAACAGGCCCAGATGCAGCAGATGGATTATTCCGAATATTGATCGCGTTTTGCCTGTTGCGTAAGCCGCGTAGCGGCACAAAAAAAGGGGCTCCGAAGAGCCCCTTTTTTTATTCTCGACCTGAACCTTACGGCAGCAGGTGAGAAACAGCGTCACGTTCTTCAGCCAATTCTTTCTCAGTGGCTTGCATCTTGCCACGGGAGAAGTCGTTGACGTCCAGGCCCTGAACGATAGTCCAGTCGCCGTCTTTGCAGGTGCACGGAAGGAGTAGATCAGGCCTTCCTGGATGCCGTAGGAGCCATCGCTGTAGATGCCCATGGAAACCCAGTCACCTTCGTCGGTGCCCAGTGCCCAGGAACGCATGTGGTCCACGGCGGCGTTGGCAGCAGACGCGGCAGAGGAAGCGCCACGGGCCTTGATGATGGCTGCACCACGCTGCTGAACAGTCGGGATGTAGTCATTTTCGTACCAGTCCTGCTCGACCTGATCGATGGCGACTTTGCCATCCACTTCGCAGTGGTGCAGATCCGGGTACTGAGTAGAAGAGTGGTTGCCCCAGATGAGCATTTTCTTCACGTCATTGACGGTTTTGCCCAGCTTGTTGGCCAGCTGCGCCATGGCACGGTTGTGGTCCAGGCGGGTCATGGCAGTAAACTGACGGGGATCGATGTCCGGCGCGTTGCGCTGGGCGATCAGGGCGTTGGTGTTGGCCGGGTTGCCGACAACGAGAACCTTGATGCCTTTGCTGGCATTGTCGTTGATGGCTTTACCCTGGGCGGAGAAGATGGCTGCGTTAGCTTCCAGCAGGTCTTTACGCTCCATGCCCGGACCACGCGGACGAGCACCAACCAGCAGCGCGTAATCGGCGTCTTTGAAGGCCACGTTGGCATCGTCGGTACCGGTGATGCCGGCAACCAGCGGGAATGCGCAATCTTCCAGCTCCATGATGACCCCGTTCAGGGCTTCCAGAGCAGGGGTGATTTCGAGCAGCTGCAGAATAACGGGCTGGTCTTTGCCGAGCATATCGCCGGAAGCGATGCGGAACAGCAGGGAATAGCTGATTTGGCCAGCGGCGCCGGTGACGGCTACGCGTACGGGTGCTTTCATGAACAATCTCCTAGCTTTAATTCGGGAGAACTTATGGCTGAAACCGAGAGGACCGCTGAACAAGGTCCGTCGGTCAGGGTCCCGGACGGCGCGCATTATAAAGGAGCTGGCGCCTAATCGCACGGAATCGGGGGGAGATATATGACGAACTGGGATGTGTTGGTAGTCGGCGCTGGTCAGGCAGGGCTGTGCAGCGGCCTGGGATTTGGCGGCTACGGGTCTGCGTGTGGCGGTGATTTCCCGCCCACATCCACGGGGAAAGCCTTGTGCGGGCGGGGTTACCGAGAAAGCCGTGGCACGCTATCGCTTCAGCATTGCACCGGTGGTCCGTGAAGCCGTCACCTCGCTGGCGGTGAGTTATTCTCTTTCGCCGGTTCGTCACCTGAAGGCCGCCACGCCGTTCTGTGTCATGACCGAGCGGACGCAGCTGGATGCTTTCTGCCGTGGCCAGGCAGAACAACAAGGCGCTGTATTTCATGACACCGCAGGCCTGCGGGTCATACATCAGAAGGCCGATGGTGTCAGTGTTGAGACCCGCGAGGGAGAATCCTTTTCTGCCCCCTGGCTGATCGCGGCGGATGGCGCCAACAGTGCTGTGGCGCGAATGCTGGGGGAGAGGCACCCGCCCGGCGCCATGGCCATCGAAGGCTGCGTACCGCGACAAAACCTACGCGATTACCCGCCCATGACCCTGGATTTTGGTGTTGTCCGTGGTGGCTACGGCTGGCTGTTTCCCAAGGGCGACCATGTGAATGTGGGGCTGTACGTCTGGCGCCATGGGGCGGCTGCGCCGGAGAGCGTTCCGTTGCAGCGTTATTGTCAGGCCCGTCTGGGAACCCCGGCTGAGAACGTGGCGGGCTACCCGCTGGGGACGTGGCTGCCAAACACCCGCCTGGTCAATGGCCGGGTACTGTTTGCGGGCGATGCGGCGGGCTGCACGGAAGCATTGTTGGGCGAGGGGATTTACGGCGCGGTACTTAGTGGGCAAATGGCCGCGCAGGCTGTACTGGGCGCAAGGCCGGAAATGTCCTATCCCCGCGTATTGGCAGGCTGGCGCGAAGAGCTGCAACAAGTCACCCGGCTTGGGCAGCTGTTCTATGGCCTATTGCCCATTTCTACACGAGTACTGCAAAGCCGGCTGGGGGCGACACTGGTTGATGGTTTTGCTCAGGGCCTGACGCTGGGGCAATGCAAGCGCCAGTGGCGGGGGCTCAATCGTTGAAAGGCTGATTGCCTTGGCTGCCACGGTATTGCACCGGTGTGATATGAACCAGCGTTTGAAGGCGCGGTTGAAGGCGCTTTGTTCGGAGTAACCCAGATCCAGCGCGATCTGGTTAACGGAACGTTCGCTGTGCAGCAGCCAGTCGCAGGCAGGCGGCGGCGTTCATCTTCCAGCAGGCTGGAAAAATCGGTGTTCTCGGCCCGTAGTTGTCGGCGCAGGGTCCAGGGTTTATCCCCAGCTGATCGGCAATGGGTTCCAGTTGCGGGACGCCCTGTTGCAGGCGTTTCTGAATTTCCAGGCGCACCTGTTCCAGCAGATTGTCGCGGGCGTGGTACTGGGTGACCGCCCGTTGCATGCGTGAACGGGCCACCTTGTGGACTTCCGGGTCGGCATCGCGCAGGGCAAATCCAACAAGTGGCCGGGTAATACGATGGCGTTTTCCGACTGGCCGAAGCTCACGTCGCAGCGGAAGATGCGCTGATATTCAGCCTCATCGCCTTGCGGCGAATGTTTGAAAAGAATCTGCGTTGGGTTTAGTTCCTGCCCAATTAGCCAGCGACCATAAATGATAGCGGCCGCAAAATTGGCGTCTACTCGTGCTGGATAGGTTGGCAGCTCCTCCAGGTCGCTTTCCCACATTAAGCACAGCGTTTTGTCGCCATGATCTTCTCGCCACTCGAAGCGCAATTGCGCGTATTCGGTGGTGACTTCCATAAAGGGAATCATCAGCTCAATGGCATCTCCCAGCGTGGCGCTGGACATGCTGGCATAACCCAGTTCCCCATGAAACGCGGGCGAATCCCTTCCCCATGTGCAGACCGAATAGGGGGTCGGCGCTGTCGGCAATGGCCTGCCTCAGTAACTGATTCTCGATGGCCATGGATATTCGCGACTGGGGGTCTTCTAGATCCTCGTTGCTGATTCCAGATGCTACTAGCGCATAGCTCAGGTCCACACCGGCACGCAGCGCTGCATCCAGCAAATATTCCACCCAGAAAGGGGCGACAGTTTTATGCTTCAAAGAGGAGGATAGGGTAGCGGACGGCATAGGCTCGCAATTGTTGTTATGGCGTCAGAGGGTCACTAGATAACGAAACGGGGCGCGGCAAGTCAACACTTGGCGAAGGGTTAGGCCTAGATTGATGGCTTATTGAGCGAGTTAGTGAACTTATGGCCTGAACGGCGCGGTACAGGCAACAGAGGGGTAAAGATAAAGTAGGAAGGGGGGAGGCTCGCTGGCGCGTATATAGCCGGTTGCCTTTGTTCTCTAGACGGATGTAGACACCAGAACAGCGTTATTGATTTTCTCTATAGAGCTTCAGTTTCGGTCGCCACTTGTTCGTAGCGTTCGTAGACGCGTTTGCGATGGCGGTGGTCTTACTCATCGCGGCTTCTCTTGGTAAAAATTCAATGGGTTTTCAACGCTCTCCGCAACGGCCCAATGAAGGAGTGAACAAGGGTAGGCGACTAATAAGTTGTGATGGCTCATGTTCTCTAATAATTGAACAGCAAGCCCAGCCTACGCTTTAGGACGTATTTTGTTAGGGTAATGGCCTTATCTTTCGGTCGGCTAACCGGCGTGTGAACCAGGAGTGAGGACGATGACAGCAACAATTCGTCAGGGACGTTATCAAGGGCTTAGCAGCAAGGGCGTAACGGAGTATCGAGGTGTGCCGTTTGCCAGGGCGCCACTGGGTGAGTGGCGCTTTAAAACCCCTCAGCCGCTACCGGACGGCGAAGACAGTGTTAGCGCTGACCGTTACCCGCTTGCGTCACTGCAGCCGCGCAATCCTGTAATGGGAATTCAGGAATCCGGTGAGGATTGTCTTTACCTGAATATCTGGGTCCCTGAAGGTGAGGGACCGTTTCCGGTAATGGTGTGGTTCCATGGCGGAGGCTATATGGCGGGCTCCACGTCCCAGGTTCTCTATAATGGCGCAGAGCTGGCACGCAGCCAGAACGTGGTAGTGGTTAATGCGGCATACCGACTGGGCGCCATGGGCTTTGCGGATTTTTCGGTGGTGGCGCCAGAGTTGGAGGCGGATACCAATCTGGGCCTGCGCGATCAGTTGGCGGCGCTGCAATGGGTACAAGAGAACATTGCCGCTTTTGCTGGCGACGATAAGCAGGTGACGATCTTTGGTGAGTCTGCTGGTGGCTTCAGCGTCTGCGCATTACTGGCCTGCCCGCAGGCTGATAATTTATTCCAGGCGGCTATTGTGCAGTCCGGGGGAGCGGATTTTGTGCTAGCCCCGGACCAGGTACGCAAGGTCACTGATGCGTTTGTGGCAGCCTTGCCAGGCGACGGCAGCGTCGCCGAAAAGCTGCTCAGTGCGGATAACAAGGGCTGGGTTAAGGCCCAGAATGCGGCGGTGAAAGTGTTGGTGGATCGAGGCCTGCGCACCACCACACCCCAATTTGCCATGAACTTCCTGCCCATGGTGGATGGTGACGTGCTGCCGCAATTGCCGGTTGATGCCATCGCTGCCGGCGCCGCTGCCAACAAGCGTGTAATGGCTGGCGTATGTCGTGATGAATTCAACTTCTTCCAGTACGCCGGCGTGCTGGCGGGGACAACAACCATGGCTGCCCTGAAGGACATTAGCGACGAGGAAATTGTGCGCCGATTCGAGCGTGCTCTGCCCGGTAATGGCCGCCGTGTTTTTGATTATTACCAGACAGCGGTGGAGCCGGATGCACGGCGCAGCCACCTGGACTGGTTAGCGGCTATGGAATCCGATCGTCTGTTTCGGGTGCCCACAGTGCGCCTGCTTGATGCCCAGAGCCAGCATGCTCAGTGCTGGGGGTTTCAATTTACCTGGCCCAGCGAGCCCTTCGGTGTGCCACTGGGGGCCTGCCATGTGGTGGACGTGCCCTTTGTCTTCGGTGTGACAGATACCCCAGCGGGCATGTGTTTCACCGGAGGCACGACTGAAGCGCGGGCGCTGTCTCATCAGGTGCAGGCAGCGTGGGGCACTTTTGCGCGGGGCGATGCGCCAGGCTGGGATGCCTGGCAATCGGGCCGTCAGGTGCGCCAGCTGGGCCCGGGAGAGACCATGGCTTCCTTGCTGGATGAGCGTGGCGAACTGCTCTGGCGGGACATCATTCCGGTGGCTTGAACCGGATTTCCACTACCACACAAAACCCGTAGAATACGCCCCCCCCCACAGGGGGCGTTACGCCTTGCGCGCAGCTGATATAATCTCCCTATCCGCAGTACTTTCTGCAGTGCTTTTCTGAAACGGTTCTGGCCGAGGTGGACTATGAGTGTAGCGACATTGATCGAGCGCAAGGTTTTCGAGGCGGTGCCTGTGGCACATTTCGCCCTGGAAAATGAAAGCCACAAGCACAGCGTGCCGCCGAACTCGGAAACCCACTTCAAGCTGGTTCTGGTGAGTGAGGTGTTTGCCGGCATGATGCCGGTGCGTCGCCACCAGATGCTCTACAAGATTCTTGCTGAAGAGTTGGAGGGGCCTGTGCATGCGTTGGCAGTGCACACCCATACGCCGGCGGAATGGCAGGCCAAGGGGGGAGAGATTCTGGCGTCACCGGATTGCCTGGGTGGCAGTAAACATGACCCGCAATTCAGCAAGGGAGAATCAACGTTGGGAGAGGAGTCGTGAGTACCCAGCATCGGGTGGAAACCCCGGACAGTATTGTAGTGGCGGCGTTGTACAAATTTGTTCGGCTGTCCGGGTTCGAGCAATTGCAACAGCCGCTGCTGGATCTGATGCACGCTAACGATGTGCGCGGCACTTTGCTGCTGGCCAACGAGGGCATTAACGGCACAGTTTCCGGCCCCCGTGCCGGGGTGGATACGGTGTTGGACTGGCTCAAGAGCGACGAACGCCTGGCGACGCTGGAGCATAAGGAGTCTTTCCACGACGAGCATCCATTTTTGCGTACCAAGGTGAAGCTAAAGAAAGAGATCGTCACCATGGGGGTGGAAGGTATCGACCCCACCCGCACCGTGGGCACCTACCTGTCACCGCAGGAGTGGAATGAAATTATTGCCGATCCGGACACGGTGTTGATCGACACCCGCAATGATTACGAAGTGGAAGTCGGTACCTTCAAAGGCGCGATTAACCCCGAGACGCGCACCTACCGGGAGTTCCCAGAGTACGTTAAGCAAACCCTGGATCCGCAAAAGCACAAAAAAGTGGCCATGTTTTGTACCGGCGGCATACGTTGTGAGAAGTCCACGGCTTATCTGAAAGAGCAAGGCTTTGATGAGGTGTACCACCTGAAAGGTGGCATTCTCAAATATCTGGAAGAGATGCCTAAGGAAGACTCTCTATGGGAAGGCGAGTGTTTTGTCTTTGACGAGCGAGTGACGGTGGACCATGACCTGAATCCTGGCGAATTTGACCAGTGTCACGCCTGTCGTCGACCTATTAGCGATGAGGACAAGCGCTCAGCGCAGTTCCAGCTGGGGGTTTCCTGCCCGAAATGTTTCGATGAATCCTCACCGCAGCAAAAGCAGCGCTTTGCGGAGCGGCAGAAGCAGATTGAGCTGGCCCGCGCCCGTGGCCGCCAGCACCGCGGCCAGAACCCCCGCAAATCCTTCTGACAGGGCTATCGTGCTGACTTAGACTGGACGATTCCCGGTGTATCGTTC
>UEXL01000691.1_pt1 | contig 10805 bp, 19 predicted proteins | sample 1796671 | NCBI WGS metagenome assembly UEXL01 (sample SAMEA4772471, study PRJEB27181) | metagenome
GTTCTCGAATTCTTGGTTCAACAACTGTCCGAACTGTGGGTGAATAATGACTCCGTTTTTCATATAACAAATATACGAAAATTAATTCATACAAACAAGTAATTCGTCACGAACTTGTGTAAGTTCTTCAGTAGAACATTGGTCGAATAGATAATCGTACTCATCAGGAATGTCAACCATCGTCAACTCATGAATCGGATAATTGTTGATGTAATTGTTCAAGTGACTCAAGAAAAAAAGATTATGTTCAATATCACATTCAAGGGATTGCCAAAGCATCGGTTCATTGTGAATCATATTGTCGAAGATATTAAAAGAGATTTCGTTGTTTTCCATAGCACAAATATACACATTTTACTTTAATAACCTAACATTGAAAAAAAAAGATATGAGAATAATTGTCACAGGAGGTTTTGGTTTTATAGGTTCTAATTTTGTTAACCTTTTAAATGAGTATTTACCGACTGCAGAGGTGGTAATAGTAGACAGTATAACTTATGCTGCTGACCCTAATAATATAAAAAAACCCACTAAATTAATTAAAAAAGATATATGTGAGGTAACACCTGAAGATTTAGGTGATTATGATTATATCGTACATTTCGCAGCTGAAAGTCATGTTGATAACTCAATTTCAAATGGATTACCTTTTATGAACACAAACATTATTGGCACATATAACTTAGTTGAATGTGCTAGACAAAATAAATCTTTGAAAAAATTTATCCACATATCCACAGATGAGGTTTATGGTGATATGATGGACTCTGAGTGGTTAAGTTCAAATGAACATCACAATCTCGCTCCAAGTTCTTACTACTCATCTTCTAAAGCATCTTCAGATATGATAGTACTATCAGCTAACAGGACATTTGGTCTACCCTATCTTTTAACGAGAACTTGTAACAATTATGGTGAAAACCAAAACAAAGAAAAGTTCCTACCTAAAATTTTCGATTCTATCATGGATGAAAAAACTGTTCCTGTTTACGGTGACGGAAAACAGATTAGAGAATGGATGTACGTTAAGGACAATGTTGAGGTCATTTATGATTTGATGATGGATGATGAGGTTGTCAATGAAGTATACAATATTGGTACTGACAATACTTTCTACAACTTAGAGTTAGTTGAAAAGATATCTGAAATTATTGGTAAGGATGTGACTTTTGAGTTCGTCCCTGACCGTTTAGGTCACGATAAAAAATACAATTTAGATTGTACAAAACTTAAAGAATACTACAAGTCAAAGGGTGAAGAGTATCAACCAAAAGATATCATTGATTGGATGAAGTCATTCCTCCTTGAAGAAGTGGTGTAAGTATATCTAAGTATTTCTTCTCCGCGTCTCTGGTCATTACGTAAGACATGTCGAAGTCGAGACCCATAGTATCTTTTATTCGATTCTCTAAGTATTCTTGCATTTCAGGTGATTGCTCATAACCATAGTGTATGAGATTAGATGATGACGGCAATACTTTTAAGTCAATAAAATCCATCACGTTTCTAAGTAAAACAAAGTAAGGTTTACCGTCTTTGTGTAGAACCGCAGTGTCGTACACAAAACCTGGTAAGGTTCTATCATCTAAATCCGTAAATATTAAACCATCTACGAGATTGTCTATTTGTTTCTTAATTATATCGGGTAATTCCATGTTATTAATTTTATATATTACTTACGGAGCGTCATACAATCTCCATGCATTTTTATAATTGTGGTCCATACCTGTCATATACAGTCCATACTTATCAACAATATCTAAAAAACGTTCTTTTGCTGCCATCCCTATTTCAGTAGTTACTTCATGCAAATCATCCACATGAATACCGTGGTCAATCATGAATAGTTCGTCAAAGTCCCATCTAGTATCGTCATCTCTATCTAAAAATTGTACTGAACCGTTAGTTATGCGGACCTTCATACCTAATTCAACATCATAAGGTTTTTCATCAGGGAGTGTGTGTTGTCTTACTGATAACCCCAAAAGCTAAAGGTGTCACATCCATTTCATATCCTCCTGAAGATATATGTCTTTTTTTACCTATACCTATTTCTTTTTTGGCTAACTCAAGTGCTTTATCATATCCACCATAGAATTTTATTTTCAGTTTGTCAATCTCCTGTTCGTACTCTAAACAATTTATACCAATATATCTACAGGGTGTTAGTTCTGTACCATTCTTACCCCAATAATCAAATAAGAACTCTTTTACTTGAGGACTTAATTCCTTTTCTTTAGGTGCACCTTCCCAACCTTCACTCATTTCATACTCATCACTTTCAGGTGAAGCGTCAGTAACATGTGAGTACTCTAAGTCTTCTTTCAATATTTTACGGATAAGTTCTCTCATAAGATATCAATAAATAGTTTATAAACAAAAAAACCTCAGTCGATTAGAACTGAGGTTTTGATATTATATATATGTTGGGATTGGGGGTTAAGGACGCTGAGATTACACGTTTGAAAGATTCGTCTTTTGTGGGATTATTATTACGTTTTCCCCACTTATCCACTCCCTTGACAGGAGTATCGAATCAGTGTCGGTTACTATCGGTAACCACTCGTATCGTTGATAACTACTCGATTATTACTTTACTCTCTTAAGACTTGCGGTCTCTCAAAGGGTTAGCCAACCCACGAGGTATTTTATAACCAATATCCTTAGACTTGCGGTCTGAAGGAAAACTTCGTTGACAAAGGTCCGAAGTATTAGACACCTTTCGTCATCAACGCTCGAAGACTCGTGCTTTTCTAATTTAATTTTAGATAAACAACATGGATTTATGAAAGATGTGCTTCGAGAGAAGTTCTATACCTTTGGAGTACAGAATGCTTCACACCTCTCTGTAAGTCTGTCAACTTACGGTAATTCAGGACCACGTTAACTTACGTATCGGAGACCCATCATACTGGTACTCAGCCCTACAACACCTGACAGGGTGTGTCGAACCGTCACCTATAGCTTTTCCTATTGATATCACTATCTCAACTCTGATATTCCACGGATTCAGAGTGGTCTCGTCCCTTTAGCAGTTGCCCTTGGGGTCTTGACCGTAGCCACTTTGTTTAGTTGTCAGTCATACGACTGCGGATATCCGAGAGTTGCTCAACACTCTTCAATCCCTTTAGTCCTGTTGCCAGGGTTATCTACGACGCTAAACCGCCGATGACTAATAAACCTTTGTTTAAATTGAAAAAGGGGGTTAATCTTTTTTGATAAACTCGAACCAAAGGTTGTTCGTCATTAGTATTTCAAAGAACTTTCGACAAAGATAAGAAACTTTTTCTTATTCTCCAAATGTTTTTACTTTTTAAAAAGGTAATATATAAATACTATCGTTTTGTTTAAAAGTCTTACAAAGATATAAAAATTTCTTTGTGTCAAGCAAAAAATAAAATTAATCTTTAAGTCGATACTCATCAAAGTTATCCATTAAGGTTTCCAATCGACCATTAGCCGACTCCATTTTCTCAATGAGTTTATCCATCTCTTCAAGTATGCCAGGATGTTCCCCAATACCTGATGGATTGTTAAAGTAAATTTCGAGTGTCGCTCGACTTTCTTCGATAAGTGCTTCGTATTTTTTAACCAAAGCATTAAAAATTATTGATTTCATATTATTCTGTGATTACAAATATTTATTAGTATGAAATTAATCATAGGAGACAACATTTTTAAAGTCAAACTTTGTACCACACAAAATTCCATATCTAAAGGAATGATGGGTAAGAGATTTAATAAAGAATTTAATGGAATGTTATTTATGATGCCAAATTCAGGAGAACAAAGTTTTTGGACGTACAACTGTATTATTCCATTGGATATAATTATGATTAATAACGGAGTTATCGATACGATTAACCCTAACTGTCCTCCTTGTGAAGTGAAGGATAATTGTAAATCATATACAGGTGTGGGTAATGAGGTTTTAGAATTGTATGGCGGTACCTGTGAAAAATTGGGCATTAAAAAAGGAGACTCAGTCTCCTTTTCATTAGTTTGATTTACTTTCGTTAATCTTTTCTTTTAGTACCTCAACAAATCTTCTTTGTATCATTTTTACAAACTTAACATAAGGTGTGTCTCCCTCTTTTTTACCATAACTTTTTTTACCTCTTGGTGGTCTCTTACTTCTCCCGAAGTAATTAAGAGCGGAAATGTTTGTGATACATTTATGACCTCCTGAATTCGCTTGAATCATTTCCCAAGCAGGAACACCTAACTTATCTAATATTGCCCACTCAGAATCAGTTAATTCATTTGATGGTGTGTTCATGATAGTCTTTAACCTGTCCATATATTGTTCTCCTCCATCTATTGACCTAACTTTATCTCCGTAAAATGCTTCCAAATCTGCATTTGTGAAACCAACAGAATCTTGGTCGAAACTTTTACCCGATTCGGAAATCCACTTAATCGTTGATAATGGAATAATTTTATCTCTTAGTTGTGGTTCCCACTTAGCTAAAACTTCCTGAGCAATTTCACCTAAATTAACTCCCTTTAATTCTCTCTCTCCTTTAAATGGGTTACAACTAGCCTGTACCAGTCCCATTGGCCATGCAATAACTAAGAAGTCAGCCCAGGATTGTTTTTAAATGGTGTGTATCTATCATATGAACCAGGTTTAAACATTGAACCTCCACCATACTGAACAATTATACCATCATCAACATAAACTTTATCACTATTTTTTTGTTTTTGGACGTATCCTTTTTGATTCAAAGCCATTTCTTCAGGACTTGCGTAACCCTCTTGTTGTGCAATCTTGTTTATATTCTGAAAAATATTTAGAAGTGATGGTGTTGAATTCATTACCAACTTCTCTAAAAAACCAGGTTTGTTTTTATAAGCTAACAACAATTTATTTGTTGCTAATCCTAAAGCCATTTTATTTTGTTGTAGAGACTTATCTTTCTGTAACTTAAAGATAAAGTTCATAATATCCTGTGGCTCTAACCCAAAACGTGCAAAATCTGCTGAGTCTACTGTTGATATGAGTGTTATATCCTCAGACGGAAATATGTCTGATGGTGACATAATATCAGATAGTGTCGCCACGTTTGAACGAGATGACCTAAAAGATGTTGAGGTATCTCCCTCAACACCTGTTTGACTATCGTGGTGGTCTGTATGAACAACAAACATCGGTTTACCATGTGCGAAATCAACCAACACCGGCATTGTATCTCCTTTAGCGTCTTGTTTCTTAACTGCAAACTCTTTATCACCATATTGAATTATCTCAGAGTCAACAACCTTAATTCCGTTGTTTTCTAAGTAATTTTTCATAGCCAAAGCAGTGGTTACACCATCTAAGTCTTGGTGACAGTAAATCTTGGCTTTCTTATATCTGTCGTCTAAGTCCTTTATGTTCCTTAGTCCTGTCTCGTTTAGTATTTTTTTCATGCCCCTATACTTCCAATGTTTAAATCACTATCTAATGCGAATGACGCGACTATTAAATCAGGATTCTCTTCAAGTCTAAATCTATATTTGGTTCCGTATCCGCCTTGACATACTTCACTCAATTTTTCACCCCCTAATTCGATTAACCAATTTAATTTGTTTTTATCTTTTACAACTTTTTCTATACCTTCTACTTCCTTTATCGGTATACAATTACTTTCTTGTTCACTTAGGTATTGTCTTTTTGTTGCACTCTCGTGAAGATTTAATATTCTATCTTTTTCAGAGTTATCAATTTTAAATTGTTTCATAGTAACATACTTTTAATATAAATACTCCATAAAGAAAAAAACCCCTATCACAAGGAGTTTTTTATCATATTAAAGAATTTATCCTGACTTTCAATTTCAGGTTTTTCAAAAACTTTTTCCATATCATATTTACCGATTCGTTTGGGTATTTTAAGCTCGTTATAATCGATATACTCTTCTTCGTAATCTCTATCTATAACTCCGCTGATTACCCCGTGAGTTTGTTTTAGTGAAAATCTATTGTAATTTTTATCAAAACCTGTGTTTACTAACCAAACTTTTACTTTCTTATTATCCCCTATCCTTTCTCTAAACATGTCAGTGTAGTCAGATATTTTTCTAGGTAAGAATGGGTCCCCAAAACAAGGTGAGAATGTTGTGGTGGGTTCAATAACCCCGACTTCAGTACCCGCAACTTTTGATGTATATCCTAACCCAAAGTACTTAACAGCTTGTTCTGTGTTGAGTAGTGATATCTGAGGTAATACACCGAAAGCATCGAAAGATAAGAAGAATATATTCTCAACCTCTACACCCCTACCTGTCATACTTACTTTAACGTCACGCCTTATTTGGTCCAATGGGTAAGAAACTCTAATGTTTTCTGTTATACTACTATCACTAAAGTCAACAACACCTTCCTCATTAACAATAACGTTCTCCAATAATGAAGTATTTGTTCTAGTGAATTTACTATGGATTGCATCCCATATTACAGGTTCTTTATATTCATCTAAATCTATGAGTTTAGCGTAACACCCACCTTCAAAGTTATATATGTAATCGTTATACCAACCGTGTTCATCATCCCCAATAAAATACTTTAAAGGGTCTGAGGATAAAGTTGTTTTACCAGTACCTGACAGTCCAAAAAATAAATTAACACCTCTACCATCTTTAGTATTAGAGTTAGCAGAACAATGCATAGGTAAGACTCCTCTATCAACTAATAGAGTGTTCATAACAGTAAATACACTTTTCTTTATCTCACCAGTGTAACTCGTACCCGCTATTAGAATTTTTCTATCATCAAAATCTATTATTACGAAATTCTCATTTTTAACATCCTTAGGTCTATTTTTACTTACAAAATCAGGACAATGCAATATTTCCCATTCAGTAAATGTGGTTGAGAATGTTGTTACAAAACTTTGTGGGTCAATTAACATATTGTTGAAAAACATAATTGCCCAAGGTTCGGTACTCTTTATATTAAAAGTCGCACTGTGTTCATAGTTATAACCCGCCACTTGTCTAGCACTAAAAGTTTTTGTTTCTTCAATATAATCTTTAATTTCATTTTTTAATGAAAGATAACTATCTCTATTTACCCTTTGGTTTATGACTCTTTCAAAATCGATTGTATTATCTGTGTATTTTCCCTCAGAAAATATCTGTCTTTAGGTGACCTTCCAGTAAACTTACCAGTATTAAAATATAATAGACCGTCTTTGGTCGTCTTTATTCCTCTCTCCTTAGCAAGGGCCATTAATTGCTCAGTAGTTTCGTAATAAACCATTTTTTTTAGTTTGTTAATTCATCAACTTTTATTTTAAGTTGTTGTTGTTCCAACTTATAATCTTTAATTCTTTGTTTAGCAACTTCACAATAGTTTTTTGAGATGTCAATCCCTATCCATTCCCTACCTAACATTTCCGCAGCTAAACAAGTTGTTCCTGAACCGTTGAATGGGTCAAGTACTATATCTTCTTTATATGAAAGTATTTTAATTGCTCTGTAAGGTATATCTAAAGAAAATGTTGCCTTTGTTTTTTGTTTGGTGTCAGCAAAGTAGTTCCACTGTCCAAAAACTAAAGACATAAAATCTTTCTTGTCTTTATCTTCGTAAACGAGTTTCTTTCTCATCCCACCTTTTTTAGTATCTTCCACCATTTGGTGCTCTCCCTTCCATTGTGGCGTACCCTTTACCTTTTTCTTGTGTAAGTTTTTGTAAGCCAAAATTACACATTCCTTAGGGTTATAAATATACGGCGAAGAAGGACTCATCCAACTTCCCCAAGCGGTTGTCTTACTTCTGTGTGGTGAACTCTCCTCCAAATCAACAATACCGAAGAAACCAAAACCAATCTCTTTCATTATCATCCACATCTCAGCAGAGAAATAAATTCTACCTCCTTTATCCTGTCTGTTTATTTCATAAGGTATGTTAATAGCAATACGACCATCGTCTTTCAATACTCTATAAGCTTGAGTTAACCATTCCTTCGCGAAGACTTTATACTCCTCAAAGTATTTGTCATCGTCCCAACTATCATAATCAATACCAACACCATAAGGTGGTGATGTAACAATAAGGTCAATCGACCCCTCCTCCATCACCTCCATTTTCTTTGTAGAGTCTGACGTATAAATCGTGTTTGTTTCCATCTTCATTTTCAATTGTTTTTATTCTTCTTTCCAAATACCATAAAGCCTTATTTAAGTCTTGTATTGGTGGGTTATCATCTTTTTTACCACTTCGTCCAATGTATTTTAGAACATTAAACAAATATGCGTCCATGTCAAGTCCCCAAGCTTCGGCTACTTTGACAACTTCATAAGGATTATCTTCTCCACCATAGTGGTCAGGATGATTTACGTGTTCTTTCATATCACTTTTCGTTAAAGTAACTAAAATACATTTTATCACCCGTGAACAAATAAGTCCATGGTCCATAATGACGGAGTTCTCCTGTATTCCAGTATCCCCATACCCCCGTATCATTGTTCTTACTTAGAATATCAACTTTATAAGACCCATATTCACCATATTCATCTTCACTCTCATAAAGGTCACCTAAATAATTACAGAAAAATTGTGGTGTACCTTCTGAGTTTTCCATAACTGTTCCAAACATTTCAGTACCACCAGGGGAAAGTGAAGAAATCTACATTGTACACAAATGTCCAATCGGTAAATGTACCATCAGAATAAACCCAAATACTGTCAGGTTTTTCCCAAACTCTAAGTTGTGTGTATGTTTTACTAAACGAGCCCTCGTTGGGTGTGTATTGGCTGTACGCGGTTAAGCTGAACGAAGCCAATAACATTAAAATTAATTTTTTCATTAGTTATTTTGATATTTTTTTCTTTTATTTTCTTTTCTAAGTTTTCTTTTCTTTTTGTCTGACATGTTGTCAGTCTCATTATCAAGACCTTCGGTAGTCTTTATCTTTTTTCTACCTTCTTTCCAAAGGTTTTTAGGACAGTACTCCCATCCGAACTTAACAAGGTGAATCGCCTCTTTATCTGAGACTCTCTTTATCTCACTATTTTTCTTAATTGTTTTCATAATGTTTAAGATTTTCTTTTATTTCATTTATTGGTTTTTTGTCTGTGAACATTTTGTAAAACTCGTGTGACCAGTCATCACCAAAAATTAGTGCGTCTGAGTTGAACAAGTTTTCCATATAATTGTCCTCAGTCATTTCAATTATTTCTTTTGTTATAAATCGCTTATTGAAACCCATTTTAGTTCTGAATTAAGTTTTACTGATACTATATGTTTTTTATCCCATTCGTTTGGTGATATTAAAGATAAGAACTTTTCTTCGTTATTTCCATAGTATAAATGATATATGTTACCAACAACTGGCTCAAAGGAATAGGTTGAGTTATATATCATATCATTTAGATTGACTTCGTCAACCAATTTATTGTATTTTTCTACAATTTGTTCAAACTCTGATTTGAATATTTTCTGTAGTTTGTTTGCACCTTTTTGCTTGAACAAGTCAATATCATCAATCTCAATCTTTGGACCTGATATACTTGAAGCGTAGGGTAGGATATTTGCGTGAAACTTTTCGTTCTCCTCATCCCACACAATGTGGTCAGGATATCTACTTTTCTTTGGCATTTGTTTCTTTCAATTCATCTAACTTTATTGTCTGAGCAATATAGTTAATTACTTTTCTCTTAATAATTGATAGTAGACAACCCTCTAATGGGAACTCACTATCAAACTTAGCTTCGAAAACCAATGACCTTTTTGTGAGTTTCTTTTTTATTTCTTCTCCCCTTTCTACAAGTGTGAAAATACATTTTCTTTCGTCATACTTAGGATGAATCTTTCTTATGTTAAATTTATATAAAAACTTCTCATCTTTATAATCAAACTTTAGATAACCTTTTGTTGAGTTCTTTTTGGTGAATTTGAAATCTTTATTCGTGTTTTGTATTAAAACCGATTCAAATACAATAGACCATATAGATTTTGCAATTAAAAAGTAGTCTTTAAGTTGGTTGTTTGCCTCTTTAGATATTTTGACTATATCTCTTAGTTCGTCATTTTCAAACCCTGAAAGTTCTTTATAAACGATATTGGCCAATAGTATTTCATCATCAACATCTTCAGGCTCATTTTTTAAGTGAATTCTTTTTAATTTACCTGAAATAGAGTTCAAGTTAGCTAAGTGTAATGTTAATTCTTGGAATGTCGGGTATAAATTAAAGGTGTCTAATTCCTTATTTATTTTAGAAATATAGTCTAATAAAACATATTCTTTATGTTCCATATCTATAGGTTCTTGTAAAATCCAATCTAAAGGTAATTTCATAATTAAATATTATACCTTAAGGATAAAAAAAACTTTTAATTAATCAATTAATCCATCCTAAATACATAATAATCGTGACCGTCAATTCTAATGTCATACTCAATACCATCGTAGTGGGATATGTTGTGACCAACTCCATCTGTATCGACCGCATCCTCAATTACCTCATCTTTATTTACGAATTCTTCAATGTCTAAGTCATATTCTTTAAGGTATTGTTGTGGGTTAGACCTAACGTCACTTAAATAGTCATTTACCTTTTCTTCTATCATTTCCTCTGTGGGTTCTCCCCTCAGGACTCAACGTTAAATCATCTCTTTCTTCTTCTAACTCCTCTATTTTATCATAAATTTCACCTCTTTCATCACTACTATAAGGTAACGATTCAGTATCTCTTGTTTTTCTATAAAGGTTTTCAATCTCTTGGTCTAACTCTTCGTGTCTTTTCTTTTGTTCTGTGGACATAGGTAATTCATCTTCTTCAAAAATACTTTCCCAATCATCTCTAACATAATCATCATA
>UEXL01000251.1_pt1 | contig 10787 bp, 24 predicted proteins | sample 1796671 | NCBI WGS metagenome assembly UEXL01 (sample SAMEA4772471, study PRJEB27181) | metagenome
AATGCCATAGCTTCAGCTCCAATTTTACCATCAATAGGGCAAACAGTGCCGGCTGATATCATAGATTCAAACACACGTTCATCTTGACAAAGTATGGCTACAGCTGCACGCATACCAAAGTCATTTAATATTCTTGCTAACTTTAATCGTTCACAATTTTTATCAATAAAATGTTTTCCACCACTAATACCAAGTCCAAATGTTTGTACACCAAGTGATCCACCTACTGCACATACATCTTGTGTCATAGAATTGTATGATGGTGCTGATGATGTTGGTGGTGCTGATCTTATATTAGAATTAGATGTTGAATTAGATGATGATCCAGATTGATATGTTGTTGCTCCTCCAGTATACCCACCTTCAATACTTGTGTTGGACCCACTTACGTTCGTTTGTGTTTCTGCAGAATATCCTGGCTTTACACAAAATGCTAACAAAGTCATTAGTATAATTAATACACCTGTAAAATAATAATTCATTTTGCTTATCTCCATTATTTTTCGTATACAACCTCGTTTTCCCATGTCTTGTCTTCGTCTTTGTATCACAAATACATTTAGTGCATTCACAAATGTCGATATGTGAAATATCTTCACAATGACAATCGTGTTTACAATCTTCACATTTACTCATATTAACCAATCCAGCTTTTAACAATATTTGTTAACCAATCCCAAACTTTTCTAATTGGTCTTACAATCCATTTTTTAATCATTTTTCTTCTCCTCTATTTCGTAGAAAAATTTATCCGTGTCTTCAGTTTGCCATTTACCAGAATCTTCTACGTTCCACTCTGATGTTTGTACCTTCCAATCAGGGATATTATCTTTACAGTAAAAGAAGGTAAGTCCCATATAATTCTATTGTTAGGTTGTGCTGCAAAATTGCCATCATCTAAGGCAATAATGTGTGCGCACTTATGTTCGTGCGGTATTTCCGAATGTTCGGTGTCAACTATATTACTCTCTGGATGTGCAAAGTCAACGGTAAATAGGTAATTACCATGATGCCATTTCTTTATCTTTCCCTATATATTTTCCATGTTGTCCACTTAAGATATCATAAGTAGTAACAGCAGGGTAATAACTAAAGCTATTCCAAAGTTCCAATTCATCAAGTCTTTTAATGGGAACAGTTGATGGTTCATAACCACGTTGAATAAAAGCCGTAATTGGGAGACGATAAAAGACTGCACCGTTCTCCATAATTGCGTGCCATAGTATAGCCCTTCCTGTAATACAGCTAATACCAAAGACAATACAATCTTCAACTTCTCCATGATGTTTTTTATTGTCATATAGATACTCCTTTCTTATCTGTGCATAGATTGGTGGTATGTTTGCATTTAAATATGCCATAATAATTATCCATTTATTTCTCCCCCAGTTATCACCTGATTCATAGTCAACTTTGTTAGGGATTTTTAATTTAACAGCATTTTCCATAATCTCAATAATTTTTTTAGCTTGCTGTGGTGATTCTACAGAAATATCAAGTTCATCATGTATTTGTATATGTGGTACAATACCTTCTTATATAAATCTAACATAGCTTGTTTAGTCATATCTGCTGCTGATCCTTGTATTAATTTATTTAAAGCTTTGTAAGTCATAGCTCTTCTAATATTTGCTTTGTAGCTTTAGGATATTTTTCAAAGTAGGCTGCTTCTGCATCTGCTTTACTCATAGGTGCAGTAAATTTACCATTGTTCCATTCTGCTATTTCCCATTTATCAAACCTACATTTTCTACCACCAAATGTTTTTATATATCCAAACGCTGAACCATCTCTTGATATTGCATCCATTAAATCTTTTACAAATGGTACACTATCATGATATTTATTAAATAATTTTCTGCTTCATCTTTTGTAGATAAACCTAACTCTGCTTGTAGTTTTGCTTTACCCATACCATAAAACAATCCAAGGTTAATTGTCTTAGCTTGTGTTCTAGATATGTTAGCCATGTCTGCAACAGTTTGATGAAAGTCTACTTGTTGTTTTAAATCCTTTCTACTATTTCTGTAACTTCTTCATCACCTTTAAATTTAGTAGCTGCATAGTGCACAACTAATCTTGGTTCTTGTTGACTATAATCAAAACAACCCCACTGATGATTATCTTCTGGTATAAATAAAGATCGTATCATTGGTCCTAGCTGTTTGTTTCTTGCTGGAATTTGCTGAAGGTTTGGATTTGAGTATGAAAATCTACCAGTTACAGTTCCACCACTATCACCTCTAATAGGATTTATATCTGCATGTATTCTACCTTTGTGTTGATACTTAATAATTGTATCTATAAATGTAGTATGTGCCTTGTTTATTTCTCTAGCTTTTGCTATTCTTTTAACTATAGGATGTTTATGTTCTTGAAAAAATTTTTAGTAAAGGAAGGTGCTTTTGTTTTTCAGTTCTTCATAAGGTAAATTTAATTTGTCAAAAACTTTGGCAATCGATCTTGCTGCCCATATTTGAGGTTCTATTCCTGTTTCTTTTTTTACTTCTAGGAGTAACTTTCTTCTTGTGATGCTAATTGTTGCTTTAATTTATGAGCTCTTCAACGTCTACGCGTACTCCCTTAAATTTCATATCAATTAAACAAGGAAACAATTGTGTTTCAAGATCAAATACTTTGTAAGATCTTGTGTTTTAATTTCTTTAGATAATTTTTAAATAAAGCTAAAGTTAATTCTGCATCTTTTTCTGCATAAGTACCAACATACATTGCAGGTAGTTTCCACATTTCAGCTTTGCATCTATACCTGCCTTATCTGCTGCAGCTCTTAATGCTGTTTCATCTTTAACTTTACCAAGATAATCTATGATAAACTGTTTAAAGAATAATGAAATCTATTTTCATCACTAATGATGCCATGACCATTGTATCAACAATATGGCCATTTATTTGCACACCATATGCTCTTAACCAACAGACATCATACATTGCATTGTGAAATAATTTTACATTTGGTAGTGCACAAACTTCTTTTATCCATCGCATAACAACAGCTTCATCAAAAAGTTTCCTCTTTATGACCAAAAGAATAATAACCAGACCATCCTTCTACAGCTACAGCAATACCTACAATTTCTCCTTCACCAATTAATGCACCAGAACCCCGTGATTTTAAATTGGATCTCTTGTTTCTAAATCAATTGCTATATATTTGTGATCTTTTAAATCCGGGAATGACTCTGGGCTTATCCATTCGGTCTGTGCTTCAAACATTATTTATAGTCCCTTTCAATAATCATTTCTATAAAGTGTATTGCTTTTAATAAATCTTGTTTCTTTCCTTTGTCGCGATGTCTTATAATATATTTTATAGCACAACCTTCAGGATATAGCAATTTATTCTCTATTACAAACTTACTTGGTTGAATTTTATATTTTTGATAATGTGATCCTCCGATTTGTTTGTCATATGGTTTTATCATACTATTGGTTCTCCTATTGTGTAATAATACTCTGATGATGGTTGCATTATAAATAATCTTTCTTTTGCTCTTGTTGTTCCTACATAAAATAATCTATGTTCAGGATCTGGATCTTCGTATGCTGTTCGATAAATAAATTCATCTTGTCCTTCTGTTCCATAATCTGTAAACAAACAAACGTTTTCACATTCTTTACCTTTAGATCCATGTAAAGTTAATAGTTGTATCTTTGGTTTTCCATTAAGTCATCCCCTTTCTAATAATGTTTGCATATATTCTTTTGTTTCTCTGGAAAATGTAATTGTCTCCAATCACCTTCTATTAATAAACCATGATTGCTTTTTAATTTATCTAAATCTACACTCGTTTCACGCTGCACGTTCTTACCATCTGAGTAACCTCTTGCTACATGTCCTTTCTTAACTACTAGATACTTATATATTTTTTCTGCTTCTTCTGGAGAAACAACTGCTCCTTGATTTAATCTTGTCCAAATTTGATACACTTCTAATATAGATTAGGTAAATATTTATTTGTTTTACCACTAAACCTTACACCTAAAGAATAAAAATGTTCTGATATATTATTTAATAATTTATTAGTTCTAGCTAATATCATCCAATGACCTTTAGAAAAATCTAATTCTTCTAAAATTATGTTGTGATGAACTTCACCTCTGCATCTCTGGTATCCATTTTTAATCCTTATTGTAAGTTATCTAATATTTTAACAGCTTCTCGATGCACGCTTCTTAGGAACGACTTGATATTTCATCTCTTTCACCTTCTTGTTACATAAAACAATTAGGATCTGCACCTTGAAACCCATAAATAGTTTGATCATCATCACCAGCCATGTATGCTCGTTTACATTTTGATTTTATATAATCAAAACATTTCCATTGATGAGGACTAAGGTCTTGGGCTTCATCGAGGAAGATGACATCGAGTGGAGGACATCTTTCTTCCTCGACAAACTTGTTAATCATATCATAGAACTCAACCATATTTGATCCTTCTTTGAATGATTTTAAATCTGTTTCTAATTGTATTGTAGTATCTACATCTATGTCGTGATGTTTTGTAGTTCAACAGTGCATCTTCTATAGAAATTAATTTAGATCTTGCATATTGTATTATTTGTAAATGTGTATTTTGATATCTTGGATTACCTGCAGCATCTACAGTAGTTTCAAAAGATATATTAGCCATTCTGGATATTCTTGTTTAAAACGATTCCATTTTTACCTTTTAATAATCTAATGTTAGTATCAATACCACACTCAGATGTACCCATAGCATGCATAGTAGATATATATTTTATTTTTATCTGGAAATAATTCTACAATTCTTTCTGCTGCTTCTTCTGCTGCAGCTTTACTAAATGTAATATATACTATTTTTCTGGTCAGTATTATACTCATTTAATTCTTTTTTTAAATAATGATTTACTAAGTCTATATGTTTTACCAGTACCAGGTGGACCCATTATTTTTTTTAGCCATGGTGATTTTTCTACTTTCGTTGTTCTAGGGTTAGGTCTTTCTAATTTAATTGTAGGCATTTTAATAATCTTACAGTTTTAGCACCTATTTTTGGTAGTTTCTTTGCTTCAAACAAAGATTGTAATAGTCTCATTGTTTTTTGTTTAGGATAAGTTTTTTCTGCCCAAGATTTAGTTTTTAATAAAAACTTCCAAAAGTCTTTAAATTTAAAATATGTAAAACCATCTGTATCAGTAAATGCAATACCTCGCATAACATCTTTTAATTCTTTACCTGGAGTTTTATTAATATAATCTGCTAATATTTCTTTTAACTGCACATCTAATTTAGATGAATCTGGTGCAGGTATAGTTTCTAAATTTGCAAATAGTTTTATTAACTACGCCACATATGTTTTGGCACAGGCATCATTGGTTTACCTATTTGATTCATACATGCTAATGAAAACTTTTCTGGATCATGTAAGTGTTGCATCATCTACTTCAACACTTTCACCATCTATTGATGCAAAATATATTGGTGGATCAGAATCATATTTTCTAATTTCTGTTATTTCTGGTGTAGGTGCATTATCTCCTACACCAAATTCTTTAATGCACATTTTTGCATCACAAAAACTATGTATTGGTTCATCTTTACATTTGTAATTATAATCTTTACTATCTAAAGATCCTATTAATGTATTAATTTCATTGCATCTAACGGTGGAGTCATAAATTGTTTATGTAAGTAAACATATGACTTTGCCATTCATTCTTTTCTGGATATCTTTTTAAGATAAACACCTACATTGTACATACAATTATTTCTTTGACCATCTGGCACTCCATCACTTAATAAAGTAACTAAACATGGAGGCATACCTTTAAAATAATCTTTTCTTCTTTTTCACTTTCTATTTTAATTCATTTAATTTTCTTCTGTTAAAGCCATTTCATGTACTTAAAAATTCTTCTAATGTTATTACATTTCCTTAGAATCCAATGCATATCTAACTGTTCTTTCGTTTGCATGATAAGGTAAATTTAAAAAACTACCTGTATCCCTCTATCAACTCTTATATAATCTTGTTTAGGAAATATTTCTGCACCTGCAAACCCATTGCTGATGCAATAATTTTAATTTTACTCTCATTACAGTTGCAGGAACAAAATCTTTTGTAAATAAAAATGCGTGTGCTCCACCTGATTTAGATCGACACAATCATAGGTATATTTTTCTTTTAATTTTTATAAATTTTTTATGATCAAAAGGATAAGTATCAATATCAATACAACCCCATTTACATTTATTTTCTTTATTAATTGGAACAATACCTAATCCTGGATCACTACCTTTAAGATGTTCTTCCCATAATTTTTGTTACAGGATTAGATATTGTAAAGATTTAGTTTTATGTTTACCTTTTTCACTAAACTGATCTGTTTTTACAGTTTGACCATAAGCACTATTTAAACCTTCAAATATATTTATAAATTTTTTAATTCTATCATTTCCACTCGATTGCATAGGCGGCCTACGTCTCCATCAGCCGCCCACTATTCACACTATTTGCTAGCTAAACTAGTGTAAAACTTTTTAGCACGTTCGTATAAAGCTTCGTTTTTAACTGGACCAATCTTGGTAACGTTATAACCATACCATTGATTACCTTTACCAGAATTTAAAACTGAAGTTAGTTTATAACTATGGCTAAAAGATGATGGATTGTATGGTCCATTCTTACCTTCAAAGGTAATAGACATCATCATAGAGTTCCATCCTCTGCTTATTTTACCTTGAGATGAACTCATAGATATAAAGCTTGTTCAGCTAGAATCTCAACAATTATTACATAATGTTGACCAACAGTTAAGATATAATGACCATTTTCTAATCGGTCTTTACCCGATCCATCTTTAGTTGTTTTGATAGAATATCAGAGTCATCTGCATAAATGTTCTCTGGTCTATTAGAACCAGTTCCAAAATCAGCCCACTCTTGATACTCTAATTTGTAATGACAAGGAATAACTTCTATTCCTTTTGCTCCATCATACAGTTTTTGTAACTGTATTTAAAACATACCAGGTTCTGCACCTTCAACATAATTTTGATTACGTCTTTGTGCTTCTCCTGAGCCATTTTGTAAAAGTTTTAAGATAGGTAAAGCCAAACTAGTTGTCTTTACATTCTCAAAACCTGCTGCAGCATCATCTTCAAACAATATTGATGAAGGTAATCCTGCTTCTTTTTGTTGTCATTTGTTTCTCGTCACTCATTTCTATCTCCTTGTGATTTTTGTACTGTTACCTGCGTAAGTTTTAAATAAATCAGAGGGCATCTCACGTCCAGATTCGAGACGCTCCCTGACTACTGCTTTAAGTGTCTGAGGATGAACGCCAATTTTCTGGACGGGTTCATACCCCTGACCTTGTGCAAGGTTTGCGTATTCGCTTGCCTTGTTGTCTTCGCCTCGACCAAAGGTAACGGTAATATCATTTTTAATAATATCACCTAGGTCGTTGTCTCGAAGCCATGTAAAAGCTGCCTCTTGATTTTCTTGAGGTATTGATGCACCGTATATTTTTATTTCTACGGACTCACCATCTTTCAGCTTTAATTTTGTAATATGCATTTCTTCCATCATCGTAGGTATTTCAAACTGCGATAATGTTTTTGCTTGTTCTTTTAATTTAGAAACACTTTTTCTGCGTTAAATTTCATCTTCTAAATTTTTAATTCTATAACTTTATCAGATAATGACTTTGCAGCATCCGCTTGTGTTACAGATTGTACTCTATCTTGTTCATAGTCTATTTGACTCATCGATTTCACCTCTTTCATGTATGTTAAACTCGGTTGGGTAATACATTTTTTTCTTGCCTGTCCCAAGTTAACGTTGTGTACTTTCCATTATTAATATCACACGCAACAGCAATAGACAAACCAATAACTTTAGGATCGCCTGACAATAATAAATAATCTTTATCAGAAAAATTTTTTAACAAACGTCTCAGTTGATATGTAATAGGTCCAGGGCTTCTAACAATTTGTGTGTCTTCTCTAAGAAGCACCTTTATCTTGCCATATTTTTGTGCACCAATAATATTATATTTTGGTCTACCAATTTTTGTTCCTGGAACTTCTTGCAATAAATAAACTGTTGGTTCTTTATTTTCAGTTAAATAATTTGTCATGTTTACGTATTCATCTACTTTCATGCTTGACAATATAAGACTTTATATTTATATTGTCAACTAGAAAGAAGTAAAAAAATGATAAACTATAAATTTAAGACCAAGCCATACGCGCATCAATTAACTGCGTTAGAAAAATCTTGGAATAAAGAAGCTTATGCCTATTTTATGGAAATGGGTACAGGTAAATCTAAAGTATTAATAGATAATATATCTATGCTTTATGACAAAGGTAAAATTAATGCAGCATTAATTATTGCACCTAAAGGGGTATATCAAAACTGGCACGATTCAGAAATACCTACACACCTTGTAGATCATATAGATAAAAAAATGGTGTTATGGCAAGCAATGATAAACAAAACTCAAGCAAGAAAACTTGATACTTTGTTTAAAACCGGTGAAGAATTACACATTTTAATTATGAATGTAGAGGCGTTTTCTACTAAAAAAGGTGTTGATTTTGCACACAAATTTTTAAGTTGTCACAATGCATTAATTGCAATTGATGAGTCTACTACTATTAAAAATCCTGGTGCTAAACGTACAAAAAATATATTAGGTTTATCAAAATATTCTAAATATAGAAGAATACTTACAGGTTCTCCTGTAACTAAATCACCATTAGATTTATATACACAATGTTATTTTTAAGTCCTTGGTTATTAGATCATAGTTCTTTTTATACTTTTAGAACTAGATATGCAGTAATGCGAACAGCTAACTTTGGTGGACGATCTGTACAAATTGTTGTGGGTTATCGTAATCTTGGTGAGTTATCAGAAAAATTAAAAAATTTTTCTTACCGTGTATTAAAAGATGATTGCTTAGATCTACCAAAGAAAACATTTATGAAACGTATTGTACAATTAAGTGATGAACAAAAGAAAGTTTACTCTCAAATGAAACAAACAGCTTTAGCTTTTTTAAATGGTAAAGCTGCTACAACTGCAACGGTTATGACACAACTTATGCGATTGCATCAAATAACGTGCGGACATTTTACATCTGATGATGGTACTACTCAAGTATTAAAAAATAATCGTATAGAAGAATTAATAGATCTTTTACATGAAGTACACGGTAAGGTTGTAATTTGGGCACATTATAGGCACGACATAGAAACAATCGTAGAACACATTAAAAAAGAATTTAATACAGGTGTGGATAACTGTGTTATGACTTACTACGGAAACACATCTGTTGAAGACAGGCAAAAAGCAATTAAAGAAATACAAGACCCAGATAGTCCAGTTAGATTTTTAGTTGGTACACCTCAAACGGGTGGATATGGTATTACCTTAACTGCTGCATCAACTATGATTTATTATTCTAATGGTTATGATTTAGAGAAAGACAACAATCAGAAGCTAGAATAGATAGAATAGGCCAAACTAAACCTATGACTTATGTAGATATTATTGCTGAAGATACTGTTGATGAAAGAATTGTAAAAGCTTTACGTAAAAAAATTAATATAGCTAGTCAAGTAATGGGTGAAGAATTAAAAGATTGGATATAGGAAATTGTAGGACTTACGTATGAGCGCTACAATTTTTGTATTAAGACTATAATAACACCAGCCATACCAGTCATAACAGAACCCATAGATACAAGTAGTATTCTTTCTATTCTAGTTATCTGATTCTGTAATTGATTAATACGATCGTGAGTTTGTTTTTGCATAATTCTGCAAAGCTTTTCGTGTGATTCTATTTTCTGTAATGCGCTATTTTTATTTGACATATTTACCTACCACGTAACAAATAGGTTCTAGTATTTTTCTATATACTCTACCTAATAAATGCATCTTGCCTCTCGCTTCTTGTCTAATATCAATAGTTCTATGAACTGCGATATGTTCTAATGTTTTTAATACTTTATTTGTTTTAGATAATTTAACTAATGGTAAGAATATTTTATGATAACCTATTTGATACTCAGGTGCTAAGTCTTTTGAATGTTTTAACCATATTTTATTTCTAAAAGATCCAAAGCCGTAAGAGTCGTTCATCATAGTGCAAACGATCTTGCCGCCACCGCCTTGATTACCACCACCTCCAGCTTGAGCTGATTGTGCTCTACCAAATTGTCCATAATCTGCATCTGAACGACTAACTGTTGGTCCAGTTGTAGCTTGTGTGTCTCCACCGCTACCAAATTCATCCATAACATTTCCACCGCCTGCATTTGCTGTTGCTTGTTGACTAGCTAAATCTTGTGATATATCTGCTGCTGAACTTGTATCATCTAAAGCGGCCCCATAATCTCCAGATACAGCTCCTATATCTTCTTGCGGTGCAACCTTACCTGCTTTTTTATCAAAGTAATCTTGTGCAAATTCTTTTTTAGCTAAACCCATTTTAGTATTGCTCCCTGAATCTATATCATCTAACAATGTTTGTTCATAATCACCAAAAGCTGATACTGGATTTCTACCAAAAGGATCTTGATTTAAAGTTCCAGATGACATGCTATATCCGTAATCGTTTTCTGATTTTAATTCATCAACTATGTTTCTATTTAAAGTATCTGCTGGATCTGTTTTTAACTCACCCAATGCATTTAAAGCAAAACCTACTCCAGGTACACCTGTTGCAAGACTAATAGCACCACCTATTAAAGATTTACCAAGATCAATTGTTTTACCACCAATCTCTAT
>UEXL01000418.1_pt1 | contig 10785 bp, 16 predicted proteins | sample 1796671 | NCBI WGS metagenome assembly UEXL01 (sample SAMEA4772471, study PRJEB27181) | metagenome
TGTCAATGCCCGACTTAATCAACTTATTTCTGTGGGTTTCGTAGTGGGCTTTTTCGGCTGCATAGCCTTATCTGTCTATCAGGCGATAAAAGGTAATTGGAATGTTTCTATGTTAGCATTATTATCCACTTTATTGTTATGGCAACAAATCCCTACTTTCATTGGTGATGGTCATTATTGGCACCGAGATATATTACCATTTTGAATAAAACTTCTTAAATAGGTGGTCTAACTATGGTTAGTCATGGAGAATGATAGCGAAGGTTGGGTTTCATGGGGACACTATGAGTTTGCTCATGCTGAAAACATTGAGATTTCTAATCCAGAAACCTTTGAAGGATTCGTCTTTTCAGGGGCAATTTCCAATGGACGCTATATTGTGTGTCCTCTTAAGTTCACCAAAGGTGAACCCGACCCCAGAGATATGAATCCCATTTGCGCCGAGTTAGATTGGAAGCCATCAGTTATCACCGATATTTTTGTAGGCACTTCTATGAATCACGATTCAGCCTACCTACAATTAGAAAATACTCAACGCCGTTTCTTTTACAGGTCTTGGCCGTTTGTTTGTTCCGAACCCGAAGCAGTTTTACAACAGATAATCGGTTCATCAGGCAAAGCCGAAATGGAAATCATGGAATTTTCAGAAATTGATTGGGATAAAGTTCAATCCCATGTCTGGTTTGGTTAAACTTAAATAACAGCGATACCGAACATTACACATGGCTGAAGATGTTGAAACTCCTGAACTTGTAGAACTTCAGGACACATTTGCTAAAACCGAATCAACGGTAGTAAATGAATTACCCTCTGAATCCAAATCTGCTGAAGAACCTTTTGAACAAAAGGCAGAATCAGGAGGATTAACTGAAAACCAAAAGAATAACCTACCTGAAGCATTACAAAAGGCAATTTTAGCCAAGCAATCAGGAAATTCTGATACCAAAGAAGGCGAAGAAGAATCTCACGAAGAGCCTATGAATTTGGATAAGATTGAAGAAACTTCGGAAGAAAAGCAAGAAGAAAAGCAAGAAGATATGTTTGCACAACCGACTGAAACCGAAGAACCCGCAGGAGAGTTCACTCCACCTGTGGAAGCACCTATCAATCCAACACCCGTAGATAATGTCAATCGTGCCGAGATTTATGCTGCTCATTCATTAGCGCAAAAAGTGGCTTCAATGCCATTAGCCGAATATGAAGATTGGCTTTTCCCCTGCACAGGGTAGTCCCGACCATTTAAGAGGTCAAATGTGTTTGGCTCGTATTGACGCATCACTAAAGGCAGCCAATGGTGGCCGTGGTGTTGCAGAATTGTGGCAAGTTAAAATTGGTGCAGCACTTTGGAGCCGACTTAATTTCAGAGATAATCCTGTTGAAGAAACTCGCTGTGAATTGGAAAAAGCCCCGCCTATGGAGTTAATTCCTTTGATTCCTCGCAACGCTTCTGAAGCAATTTCGGTTATTGAAGAAATCCAAACAGGAAAAAGCGACACCTCTGATACCAATTGGGGCGTTCTTGGTGCTTGTGGCGTAGCGGTTTTACTCCCTATTCTACTATTGCGCCGAGGTTGATATGATGGATTCGTCTTGGCTACTTGGTGCTGGAACAATTATTGGTTTGGGATTATATCTTAATTCTATCTCCGATAGCAAATCTACTTCTGCTCGTGGACTCACAGAAGTAAATACAGAATTAGCCGATTCTGATAAACCATCATTTTCTCCCTTAAACTCTACTAATCCAGAGTATTATCAAAACTCAAAAGATTGGGTAAAAACATTTGATACCTCTTGTGGATGGACTGATGATGAACAGTATTGTCCCAAAGCCATAGTGGAAGCAGCCAATTGTTCTACGGAATGCACTCGCCCGTTTTATCAAACCAGTATGAATTTACGAGATGCTCAAGGTTGGAGCGAATGGTCATCACCCCAAGCAGGAGATTGTGGAAGCGTTAAATCATTATGCTCTACTGCTTTAATTGCTGACCCTAAAGGTAGTTGTCCACCCGTTAGAGCCAGAGCCAAGTTACAAGGTGGACCAATTCACAACCATAACTTTAGTTTTACAATAGAATGGCAACTTTATTCTTTCTTAGAAGGAGTTACTATGGATTGCTGGCCTTCTTATGGTTGGATGGCAGCAGGAAGAACAGGAAATACTGGTGTAGTTACCATAGATGAAGTGGCTTTATTAGGACCTGCCGAATTATCTTTAACAAAAAATGCTGCCTCCGACCTTAGAACAAGTGGTTCCAGAGGAAACCGAATTACTGAACCTCGTTCCAAGTATAAAACTTGTCAAGGTAATGAAATTTCTTTAACTTCTACTTATCAAAAGTATTTTACAGATATTGACTTTTCTAATGAATATGTCATGGACGATTATGTAGGTGCTTATGACCTTTCAGTTCAACTTAACATTGGCAGGAATGATGATGTAATCTTAGGGGATGAGGTAACTTTAGGAGATTGTGACTTTAATAAAACCATCAACATAACCATTCCTAACTTTGTCTTTATTGGTCCACCACGAGGCCGATGTTGTGACCCCCTTACTTTTAGAAGACAGATATGAGGACCCAGATAGGCCCGATTTCCCGCACGAGAAGTTTTATTATGACCAATTAGTTAGAAATGAGAATGGTGGATATAAATTATCTAACATAAATGCGTGGTCATCCGCACCAGACGCTAATAAATGTGGTAACTCATCACCCCGTATCATTTGCAGCAACGATACCACCTCTCAAACTAACAATGCAGAAACCATTTTTCCCCGAAACGGATTTATGCAATGGTAATACATCAAACTTAAATATCAAAAGCAATAACAATTACTCGGAGAAGTCACAATGCAACTTGATTTAGCAATCCAAAGAGAATTGAAGCGTTCACCTATGGATAGTGCTATGCATGGTGTTTCCGAGAACCTCGGAGCAGGATATACTCTCAAAGCCCTACCACAAACCATGAAATCCGTAGATGAAATGTTTGGAGTAAATTTGGGACAACTTAATTCTCATGCTGGTGCTGCCCCTCGTATCACCGAGAAAACAATTGCACCTGCATTTAGTGAACCTTTTGATGGTATGACTCTATCTTGGGACCCATCAGGTTCCAAGTGGACATTGGCTGAAACTGCTGTGGCTCCCGAACAACAATCAGGATTAACTAAATTCTGGAATACACTCACAGGTAAAACGCCTGAACCTGCTATCATTATTGTAAAATACGGCAAAGGTTCGGCACACCGATTCCTAAGTGCTTTGGGAAGTAAGCGATTCAATTACACATGAAACCAAGTTGGCTATTGCTAACCGTGTGGTTTCTACACTAAATAATGAAATGGCTTTCCCAACACTTCAAAATGGATTGTCTGTTGAAGACAGTTCCGAAATGCAGATTGCAGGAACTCAACCTGTATCTGCAACTAATTTTAATAATGGACAAATGGAGATGAACATGGCAGAAGGTATGGCAGGAGTTTCTAAGCAACGAAATTCCACCTTTATGGGCGATACAGTTATTCCAAGTCCAGTTTCAAGAGCACAAGTTTATCAAAATGCTTCAGCGTCTGCTTTTAATCAGAACGGAGCAGGACTAATTAACCGCCCACCAACCAAGATGCCAAGTCAAGGAAACTATACTAAGGTTTCCAGAAGTCTATGATTAAGTTTAAGTAGCAAAAAAGGAGAGAAGATATTATGATGAGCAACATTCCTGGAGCCGCAACAGTAGAACAAACCGTTGATACCCTATCAAATCGTGAAACTTGGGCTGGTGTCGGAGGCGTTGTAGTCGCAAATTTAATTGGTGCAACTATGGTTATGCTACCATTCTACAAGTTAGGTCGCACATGGGGTAATGTAACTCGTCTTGCAGTTACTCTTGGATTGGGAAGCGTTATGCTAAACCGTTCCGCTAAGATGAAAGACCCTGGATTTGAATTCGCAGAAAAAGTTGGCGGTATCGTTCTAATTGGATATGGTATCGGTCAAGGTCTTGCTCTACTTAATGTTCCTGGCTTCCGAACCATTGGTGGTTTGATGCTTGGACCTGACATTAAGAATGCTGAAGCACTCCTCAATCTGGTAGTGGAAGCGTAATCGGTCAAGAAGGCATTTATGCTGACGGAACTGCTTACTCCTTTTCAGACATTAAGAATGCTGAAGGCGATGATGCTATGGTAGAGATGGATGAAGGAACATCTATCCCTGCTGACACAGGCACTCAAGAACCATTCGTGGCTGCTACTCTATCTATGATGCACCGTGGCATGGGCGAAGAACCAATGTATTCTCACACAGTCCCTGCCCCAATGGGTCATGGAGTAACTTTCAATCTCGGTGCTGAAACCACTACTCAATATATGGAAGATGATTTCGGAGTAGTCCCAAGTGGCGGAGTGGACCAAAACTTTGGAGGCGTTGCCCAACCTTCTACCGTAGAAAGCCCTGCGGAAGAAGCAGTAGGAGCCTATATCAATTCCGTAGATGTTGGAGGAGCAATTGCAGAAGGTCTTGGTGGCCGTAATGCTTTCGTTGCATCCCGTTATCCTGGTGGCGCATCCACCCAACCTCCTGTTTCCTATGGTGCTGAAACCAAAACACTAACAGTTCCTGGTCGTGCTTATGCAGCACAAACTGGAAGCGTCTATGATGAATTTGGTGCTTACATGAAACCTGGAACAAGCGCAGAAGCAGACCCAATGCTAAGTTTTGCTATGCCATCTGCTGGAACTTCAGGTCGTGGAGTAACTTTCTGGACCGCAGAAAATGTTAAGACAGGAACTATGGGTCGTCACATGAGCAGCGCAGAAGGCGTTGGTTCAGTTATGGGACAAATTAACTAAATAAAAGGTGAATAAAAATGTATGCAAATGTAGATAAAACGCTATTGAACAAGTGGACCATCGGCGGTAGCCTCCTATTAACAGGTGCTATCTTTGTAGGATTCGCAACAGAACGCTCTTGGATGACCAGCACATGGTCTTGGACAGGTCCTCTAAAGTGGACATGGGCTAAGACTTTCGGTATGGTTCCTCTATTGATGGGTGTCGCAGTTCTAACTCGTATTGACCCATTGGATGTTCAAAGCCGTTCTCGTGCAGATTTAGAACTTCCAACTCTTTGAAGGTGATTATCTTGAAGATTCTAAATGAGTATGTTGTCGGAACTGCTATGCTTCTAATTGGTGGAGCATTTTTCTCACCTCGTTTTGCTGACATTCTTGTTTATCCATTAGGTAAGGTGCCAAGTGCGCTCCCACTTATCGGCGACGAGCAAATAACTGTTGGCCGTGTTTTGGGAATTATCCCACTAAGTATCGGTATTTCGGTATTGGCAGGTAAGATTTTCTCAACTTCTGTTCCTGTTGTAAAAGATATTGCAGATTCATCTCTTTCCGCTATGGGCGAAGGAGCAATTGAAGGTGCGTTTGGAGCCGAAGGAGATATGACCACTTTAGAAAAGTGGGAAGATAAAATCGTTAGTTCAAAATCCAAGTCAGGAAAGAGCACCAAGATGAGCACCGACACATCTAAAGCAAAAGGAAAGTTCAAGCCTTGGCAAACCGCTAAAACTTCAAAGAAATCTGAAGGCAGTTCTTGGACAGGTGCAGTTTCACAGGCTCGCAAAGAATTAGGAATCACAGGATTCCAAGCCATTAAGAAAGGCACAGCCCTTTACAATCGTGCTAAGGAAATTCATAATGCTTAAACAGGGGGATAACCCCGATGTTTGAAGAATTCTTTGAGGTAGTTTTTTGGAACAGAAGTTCCTGCTTATCAACGCTTTTCGCAAGATGATAGAAATAGAACCGATGAATTGGCAAAAGACCTATCCATAGAATGGCAAGATTCTGATTATGCAAATGAATCAGAAATGTCGGAGAAAAAGAGAGAATATGTAAAACTTAGGAAAGAGTTAAAAGAATCAAAACCTTTCCTGTTTGAAATCTACAAAATCGTAGATGGTGAATTCATGCCTAATCTCAATATAGAAAATGGCAAAGTTATGTATAATTTTAGACAACCACTTAATTTCCCTGATGCTCAATCTTGGTGGGACTTTCTTCAAACCTATAACTCACCTACTATAAGTATAGTAAAAAATCGTTCTACCCAACTTTGGATATGGAGTTTTAGAGGAACTTCTTTGTTTGTAGAGGGAAGCGAGGCATATATTATGACTCCTGAAGAAATGCAAAACCAAATTTATCTGGATATGATAGGCTCTGACATAGATTGTTATCTTAGTTTAGCACCTATTATTAACTTTCTTGGAAGAAACGAATTATGGTATCGTCTAAACCGCCCCGAATAAGTGTTTGTTAATTCCCATTTACCGAAATATGGGTAAAAGTTTAAGTAGTCAAAAATACAATTCTTATTTAGAGCGGAAATCCGCAAACAAATGGAGTATGAAAAATATGTCAATGAGAAGCCAAGTATATGAATGGGCCAACCTTGCACCTGGCGGTGCTGGTTCAACCCTTAGCCGAGCAGCAAACGACCAGTGGTGCAAGTCAATGCGAATGTCGCAACCGATATTTTTATCGGTGGAATTGGTACAACATCACCAAACCTGCTGAAACAACTGCAACACAATTTATTGTTATTGAAGATATTTCATGCACTCCATGGATTGCAGGAGCAGTTCAAGTTCGTATCAACACAACTGATTACTTCCAAAACCCCGATGTTACTCAAATGAATGGTGTTCCAGGTTTGGCAAGTCCTTACCCTCGTGGTAGCCCTTCTTCACTTACTGATGCAGCAAACTGCAGCATACACCCTGACAACCTCTTGAAGTCTTTTGACCTCTACCCTGATGTCTATGTTCTGCCTGGTCAAGTGTTCCAAATTCTTTACACTACCCCTCAAGGCACAGGTGATAGCACAACTGGTTTCACAGTTATGTGCTTCGTTAAATACACACTCTATGATGGACCTGATGCTCTTATCGCAAACAAACTTTTGGAACTTGGTGTCACAATCAACCCAAACAATGTTGACTGGTATAAGCGCAGCCTCATTGAGCAACAAACTCGTAGTGCAGTAGCCGCTACCGCCGCAGCCGCTGGAGGTCAGGCTTAATCAGAGTAATCTGATTAGAACACTTTATAATAGGAGATGAAAAAATATGTCAATGAGAAGTCAAGTATATGCATGGAATGGAAACGCCTCGGCCCACATGCAGTACAGCAAAGAACTTCGTCGCAGGACAAGCGGGACGTTCAGTTTCTATCTTTATCGGTGGATTCGGTAACAACATTACCAAGCCCGCAGAAACCACAGCAACAGAATTCGTAGTTATTGAAGATGTTGCTTGCACACCAACTCTGCCTGCAACTGCTGCAGCTGGTGGAACGCAGCAACTACTGGTCAATTGAACCATGGACAACCCTGTGATTTCACCCCAGGAAACGGAACACTCGGTCCTCGTGCCTATGTTCAAGTTCGTATCAACACAACTGATTACTTCCTTAACCCAGACAATGTAACCAACGATGGTATCCCAGGCACAGCCTCACCTTACCCTCGTTCATTGGATTTCCAGCCTTCGTTCAACCTTTACCCTGATGTTTATGTCCTACCTGGACAAGTTTGGGATGTTCGTTACACTGCCTACGCTGCTGCTTCAAACTGGGGAAGCAGCAACACGGACTTTTGAATGGTGCAGACCACAACGCTTTCTGTAAATACACTCTTTACGATGGACCTGATGCACTTATCGCTAACAAGTTGTTGGAGATGGGTATTTCTATCAACCCAGGAAATGTTGACTGGTATAAGCGAAGCCTACTATCCGCACAGGGTATGTGAAACCGCTAACGAGCAAATTGGAACATGGAGATGAATAATTATGTCAATGAGAAGCCAAGTATATGAATGGAGCAATCTCGCTCCTGGAACAGTCGCTGGTGGCGGTGCAGGTTCAGTCCTGAATCGCAGCCAAAACGACCTACCTGTTCAAGTCAATGCGAATGTCGCAACCGATATTTTTATCGGTGGAATCGGAAACAACATCACTAAACCTGCTGAAACAACTGCAACACAGTTCATCGTAATTGAGGACATTTCTTGCACCCCTGATTTGGCTGGTGCAGTTCAAGTTCGTATCAACACAACTGATTACTTCCAAAACCCTGATGTCACACAAATGAATGGAGTTCCTGGACTTGCTTCACCTTACCCTCGTGGGATGCCTTCTGTGAACCCAACTGGAACTGGTGCAAACACAGCAACAGGAACTGTCCTCACAGTTACTCCTGATAACTTGTTGAAGTCTTTTGACCTTTACCCTGACATCTATGTGTTGCCAGGTCAAGTGTTCCAAATTCTTTACACAACCCCTCAAGGAACTGGAGCAACAATTTTGCTGCTTCAGGAACCAATGGAAAGGTCGTATCTTGTTTCGTTAAATACACTTTGTATGACGGACCTGACGCACTTATCGCCAACAAACTTTTAGAACTTGGTGTTACCATCAACCCAAACAACATTGATTGGTATAAGCGAAGTCTAATTGAACAACAAACTCGTAGCGCAGTTTCGGCTGCTGCTGCAACAACCAATGGAGGTGTCCAATAATGTCAATGAGAAGCCAAGTATATGCATGGAACGGAGCAAACAACAACGCAGCACTTTTGAACAACGCTGCAACAGCGTATGGTGCTTTTAACAACCTATCTGGCACACAGATTTCTATCTTTATCGGTGGATTCGGTAACAACATTACCAAACCTGCTGAAACAACTGCAACAGAATTCGTAGTTATTGAAGATGTCGCTTGCACCATCACTTAACGCTAACGCAGGTGTCGCTACAAACACAACTGCGTCTGTTATTGCTGTGCAGTTGATAACGAAGTAGGTAACCTGCTGCACAGTTGAACACAGGTCAGTTATCATCATGGCAACTAACTAACAACCTTGGAACTGCTGCTCCTGCTTACACAGGATGCTCTGCTGGTGTCTTCGGACCTCGTATGTATGTTCAAGTTCGTATCAACACAACTGATTACTTCTTGAATCCTGACAATGTTACCAACTCGGTATTCCAGGAACTGCAAGTCCATACCCACGAAGCCTTGATTTCCAACCATCTTTCAACCTTTACCCTGATGTTTATGTGCTTCCTGGTCAAGTTTGGGATGTTAGAGTAACTTCTTTCTGCCGTGATTCTCAACTGGTGCTGGAACTGGTGCTGGTGGTGCTGTTGTCGGTGCTGGATATGCTGGTGATTGGGGCAAGGCTCCTGCTGGAACTGCTGCTATCGCTGCTGGTGGAACTTTGATGAACGGTATTGACTTCAATGCTTTCTGTAAATACACTCTTTACGACGGACCTGACGCACTTATCGCTAACAAACTTCTTGAGATGGGAATTTCCATCAATCCAGGAAATGTTGACTGGTATAAGCGCAGCCTCCTATCCGCACAGGGTATGTAAGCGTAGTCACTATCGCATAGTAATACCAAACATTTACCATGCCGATAGGCATAGTAAGGTGATACCATGAAAAATGACTACATACCAATAGTCTTTGTAGGACTTATAGGATTTAGTGTAGCAGGTTATGTCGCATCTACCAGATTACTACCTAAGAAGCCATTGAAAGATAAGTTTTTAACCGTCTTTGTAGTGGCATCTCTCGGTTTAATGATAGGTTCACTTACAGGATATGCTTTGGCCGAAAATTTAGGTGATGACTAATGGTTTCACCTAAGTTCAAACGCTCTTTAGTTATCAATAGTGTATTGTTAGTTACTGACCTTGGCGCAGGACTTGTTCTCTATAATTATGGTAAGTCTAAAGGAAATAAAGTTTCTTTTTCTTTACCTCCACCCAATGAATTTTGGAAGATGGCTGGTGTGGCTTTGGCAACATCTATACTCACAGGTGCAGCCATAACTAAGGTTGAAGACCAACTTAATGTAGAGATTTTTGATGATACCGACCAAGCATTTTTAGACCCTTCTGAATGGGACGGTTTATTCACAGCCTTCAAAGGTTGGAAGATAGGTCAAGGAGATGCCAGGTTACTGCCCGAATCAATAGAAAAAATGATACGAGGCGGAGGATTTGATGAGGCATCAAAAATGGCAAAAGAAAAATCAAAGGCAAACCAAGGTGGAAAATAATGGAATCATTAACATTAGGTTTTTGTTTCATTGGTGTCGGAGTGGCGGTATCTGCTTACCACATTAACCGTATCTTTTCTGCCAAACCTCGTGTAGAATACTTTGTAGGCATCGTTTTTGGAATCTTGTTTTTGAACATTGGCAGTAACTTAGTCGCCACAGGACTTCACGATAAGATTACCCCAAACCTTAAATAGAAACTCTAATAATGATTCTGTTATGAGCCTTCCCAAGCCCATCAATTGGATAAATCAACAGCAAGGTTCTGCTGATTGGCTATTTTACCAACACATTTGTCAAACCATTAAGAATTTTGATTGGATTGAAACCCCTGTGGAGTTCACTTCAGCAGTTCACGCTGCAATTGTAAATTTTGAAGACCAATATCCATCTCTAAGCAGCAATAACACCGTTTCTACTCTTAAAATGAAAGTATATCAACAAATTATCTCACAATTACCCCTTGAAGTAGGGGGAAACTCCTATACTTTTGAGGATTTGGTTGAAATTGATACCATCCCTAAGAAAATTTTCCTAAATGAGTCCATGACCAGCCTAATTGTTGATGATGACTTCGTTTTACACCTTTGGAATGCCCTCTCTTTGGGTCTGAAAATCTGTAATTACCAAGATA
>UEXL01000476.1_pt1 | contig 10781 bp, 23 predicted proteins | sample 1796671 | NCBI WGS metagenome assembly UEXL01 (sample SAMEA4772471, study PRJEB27181) | metagenome
TTTGATGTAGAAGTTGTTGTGTGCCCAAGCCTTAGCCAACCCTTGCACAGTATTCTGTGTAGCACCACCACCATCAGATACATAAGTAGAGTATTACCTATCTTACATTCGTGCCACCTGACCCTGCTTTATCTACAATGGTGTCTACATTTAATTGTGAACTCATACTATACTCCAATATCCATTAACAGTGACTGTTGCCTTTGCGTTATAGGACCACCTGATACACCATTCTCATCACTATCTATTGTAATGTCTGCACTGATTGTCTGTCCATTTAATCTGATGATTGAGTTGTTACCTTTGAATGGGTATCTTGTATCAGCTTCGGACTTTGTGTAACTATCGGCTACAGTAAAGACATCATAGACAACCATTTCTACTATGTCATTTAAACTCGCTGCTTGAACCAAGACCACAGTTGTACCTGTAGTTGCTGTATAGTCATCACCCGGCACTAACAATATTCCATTTTGATATACATCCATGTACAATGTATCGTTGTAACTTAGTACAAGTGAGTTGGCATCCGATCCACTGAAAGAAGTTTGTCCAGCCGTGGCTTGATACTGAAACCTACTTCTTACACCAAAATTTTCTGATCTACCTATGTATGGCATTCGTTACTCCTTTGGGTACTTATCTTTAACAGCTTTAATGGTCTTCTTCCACTCATCTACACCATTGTGATATATGTCATCTAGTTGGTCTGCCATTGATGGATATGCTGTTGCTCTATCTCTCTATTTAACATTACGTAAGCAGTTTGTAACTCTGTCATCTTTGTTTTATCAGCTTTTGATATTTCGGCTGTTCCCACTGTGCCAATCAATTTCACAATCATCTATATCATGCCCTCTAACTACTACTTGTGCATTGGAATTTTTAAAATAGCATCAGTAATTGTAATCATGCTACTACCTCCAACATGTTATAGTTGATCTTGTATCATCAGTGCCATGAAATCATTAACTCTAAACTATCTGTGCCATTAGCTGTTCTTACTTGAAATTCATATGTAATTTGACTTGTTGTACTTGGACTATCAAGTTCTGTAAAACCAAGAGAAACACCTAAAAAGTTCCTCCTGCAATATGGCAAACCCTTATTATATTTACCTACTACAATCACCTGATAAATTTCTATTTAATCTTGCTTCAACAGTAGCACCAGCTCCATTAGAAAACCTGTATTTGACCAACTATCAATACTTTATTTGATGTAGGTGTTATTGACCAGTAAATACATTTGCAAAACTGCTGGATGTTGTGTTGAAGTATGTAGTGTTAAGATTGTACAATTTGCACAATACTACCTGCTGCCATATTAGCATCAGCAAACTGATTAGTTACAGTTCCAATTCCCTTAATTTTAGTTAAAGCCATTAGTTACTCCTATGCGTATGGACTATCGCCTAATAAGTCAGCATCCCAAGCTGCTTTTAATGCAGATATACTTGAAGCATTTGTGATTGCACTTGCAGCAGGAGCATTTCTAAGATTAGTCTTCTTAGTTACACTTGCAGCTTTAGCAGATGAATCGTCAGCTTCCATTGCTTTCATATAAACTACATCTTCAGCTTCCAATAAAGGCTTTCTTACTTCCCTTATCTTATCCTTAAATATAACTTTAGCTTCTGTTATATCTTCAGTTATTGTTGTACCAGATAATGTCCATGCATTTCTGAAATGTCTGTCTGAAGGAACAGTAGCATCTGAAGCAGATATACTGTTACCATCTTTGTCTACGATGTTTGTTGTTGCCATTGGTTTCTCCTTTAAGCAGCTTCTTCATTATGCGTGGTTAGTTCTTCATTAATCTTCCAAGCATTTCGCCACACTCTAGTGCTTGGTAACTGTTGTTTAGTACAAATGAGCATACGAGGTTTGTTGGCTTTGTCGTAGTCTTGCCATACATGTTTTGGTATGTCCTTCATAATTAAGATATTCTATTGCTCTTTCTTCTGTCATAGCTTCAATAGGTTTAGTGTTGTGAAGCAAATACCCTCTTGTATGTTTAACAAAATCTGGTTTTGCCTCATCCTTCTTTAACTCCCAGTAGGCTTCAACAGGAGGTAAAATGCCACCCTTTAATGCACAAGCCATCCAATTAGGGTCAGGATGTGTAATCTTTGCAGGTTCATCAGGTGTCTCTGGGTCTTCCCATACAACACAATATTCTGTTCTGTAAGGCTCTAGCTTTTCTTTTGCCCAACACAGTCTATCCCAAAGATGTGTGCCTTGAAATTCTGGTGTTTCTATTGTCATGCGAGGTCTCCGTTAATGCACAGAGGTTGTGGTCAACATCACTACCAGTATTAGATCTAATACCTTTTTGTCTTACACTTGCAGTTAACCATAGTTAATACATCATTTGCTTGTATTATTGTCCACAAGGTGGCAAAGTATTATTTGCCATAGCATTAGTAAAGTTAATTGTAGGTTCCTGTTGCATTATCGGTTAAACTTCAATATTAAACTATCATTTAAAGTAACATCATTAGAACTCCACCAACCTTCGCACTACCATTCACAACATAATCTGTATCCACAGACTTAGCTGTTCCTGTTATCTGTCCACTTGTTGATAATGTATCAAATGCTATTGTTCCGTTTGCCATTATGCTAAGTCTCCACAAAGGTCATATTAAAATACTATCCACGAAGTCTGCAGCTCCTGCATCATAGGACTTTAGTAGTTGTGTTCCAGCAGCTTAGTAGATATAGTAACAAATCGTCAACTCCACTTCCGTTATTAGCATTTACAACATGATTAGCAGAGCCAAAGTCTGTATTAAACACTATGTCTGTTGACCTGATGCTGTGTCAGTTAAACTTGAAACATTAAAACTGTCTATAATGCTAGCACCATCTGCTCTGTAAAAAAATGCTTTAGCCAACCCTTGCTGAATACTTGTCTGATTGCTACCCTCACCTCTAATAGTCATAGAGTTTGCACTTGCACTAACTACAGGTGTTGAGCCAATGGTTATGGTTGTTGCAGTGGACTTGCCTGTGATTGTGTCTAATACTACTGTACTCATGCTAAATCTCCTAGTAATCCTGCTGTTGGTTGTTCCAATCATCTTGTGAATAAGTATTTACTGCCAGTTTATTTGAAAATTAGCAGTTGCTTGAACATTTATTGACCACCTTGTCGTGCTTGTTGATTATTAGACGTAGTTTCATGTACACAGCCACCTAAAACCTGCATAGTCATCATTGACATATTATTTGTTATAGTTGGTGTATCTACCTGTTGCATTATCAGCAATAGATGTAATGTTAAAACTGTCTCTTATTGCTATTGTCCTGTTCCATTCATATTTATCCATGCTTTACTTAATCCTTGTTGTAAGTTAGTGGTTGAACCACCTTCTCCTACCACAAGCATTGAACCTGCACTTGATGCACCTTTAACTTATCTATAGCTATCTCTGATGCACCACCACGAGTTAAATATGTATCTACTTTATTGTACTCATGATACCACCAACCTTCCACCATCATTAATGGTCAATGTAATGCCACTGTTTACAGTAAGTGTTCCTGTTACCTGTGCATTTTCTGTGGCAAGTATTGTTATGTCTGTATCTAAGGCTTGTGCATTTGTTCTAAACATACCACCATTCTTAAAGTTACCCTTGAACTCTGCTGTAGGTGTAATTGTTCCTGCAGCCAACTCAAGAAAGTATACAAAGATATTGCCTGTACCACTTGAGGGTGCAGCCGAGAATGTTAACGTAGAACCATCAGGTACAGTGTAAGCTGCACTATCTTGGACAACACCATCAACACTTACAAGTATCTCTTGTACTGAACCTATTGTTCTTCCAAGTGCAAAGGTTGTATCAGAACCATCACCATTAAATCTTACGACAGCAGGTGGTGCTTGGAAGTTAGCAGGTACGTTGATTTCCAATATATGCCATATTATGTTATCTCCATTATACTTAATGTGCCTGAAAGTTTATCAGCGACTGAACAGTCTACTGTAAGTTGGTCTGTAGTTTCTAGTACAACCTTACTACCTGTTAGTATTTCTAGTGATGAACCTACAGGTATGGGAGCATCTTTAACTAGTATGCTTGTTCCATTTGCTGTGTTGTTTGTTACTGCTCTATTAGCTGTATCACTTACTAGCCTAACTGTAGTTGTTACTTGAGAAGTGTTTATGTTAGTAAGTATTCAACCTAGCACGACTGTTGTTGTACTACTTGCTGCTGTGTAGATAACGTACGGAGTACCACTTGATGCAGGTTCAGCTGCAAAGTTAACTACTTTAAATGTATTTGCCATTTCTTTTTCCTTTTATATAATTATACTCGGTAATGCTTTATTTGTCAAGTAAAATCTACACTAACCTAACGCAATAGCCAAGGCTGTCGCATCGTCTGCAGCACCAATGTATGTTTTAAACACACTTGCATCAGTTCTTTTTATAGTACCTGCATCACTTATTAGTAACTCATCTGTATCTGCAATTCCAGATGCTAATTCAGTTTGTCCTGATATTACGTTATCATTTATATGTTCACTCTCTACTGCATTGTCAGCTATCTTAGCTGCTGTTATAGCATCGGCAGCTATCTTTGCAGTTGTAACTTGTGAATCAGCTATGTGAGCAGTGTCTATTGAACCATCGGTATAATGTTCTGAGTTAATAGCATCATCTGCTATCTTAGCACCTGTTATAGCATCTGCGGCTATTTTAGCTGTTGTTACATTGCCATCTACAATAGAAGCAGTTACGACAGCACTTGCCGCTAATTCATCTGCACCTACTGCATCATCAGCTAACATAGAGTTTACAATAGCACCTGCACCAATCTCAAAGTCTATAGTGTTATCAGCATCTTGATATGTTACAGTTATTCCTGTTTCAGTATTAGAACCAACCATAGCTCCTACTGTATCAGAGATTAACTCTGACAGGTCAATGTTAGCTGTACCATCAAATGATACACCATGAATTGTTCTAGCTGTAGCGAGTGCTGTGGCTGTCGCTGAAAGAGCTACTGCAATATTAGCAGAGCCATTAAAACTTGTACCACCAATAGTTCTAGCAGTTTCTAGTACTGTTGCTGTAGCTGCATTACCTGTAGTATCTTGGTTAAGTGTGCCTATAACAAAGTCTAGTGTGTTGTCAGCATCATCATAAGATACTGTTATACCTGTTTCAGTATTAGAAGTGACCATTGCACCAACAGTATCACTAATAGTTTCAGCTAAACTTACACCACCTATTGTTATAGCATCTGCTTCAAGAGTACCATCAATGTCTGCATCACCTGATATGTCAAGGGATACTGCATCTACTTCACCTGCTACAGTTAAGACACCACTTGTTAGTGTCATTAAATCTGTGTCATCTGTGTGACCTATTGTGCTACCATTTATAACAACATCATCTATATCTAAAGAACCACCTGTAATTAAACCTGTAGTTGTTATTGTAGATGAACCTGTATCAATAGTACCAAAGCCACTTGTAATACTACCACTGTTTAATGCACCTACTGTTGTAGCTGCTGTAGTTACAAGATTAGGCATTGCAGTTATTTCATCATCAAAGTAAGCAGCTAAATCTGTTACTGCTACTTGAACCATAGTTCCGTTGTCATTTAAAACAACTCTATCTGCATCAACTATAGTTGTTGCTGTTGCACTTGTATCACCATCTACAATGTTTATTTCTGCTGCAGTGGATGTTACTCCATCTAGTATGTTCAGTTCAGCGGCAGTGGATGTAATTGCTGTACCATTAAAGTTTATTGCATCTAAGTATGCAACACCATCAATATATATGTCTTTCCATTCTTGACCAGATGAACCTAAGTCATATGTGTTATCTGTGTTAGGTATAATAGAACTGTTAACATCTGCACCAAAACAACATTGTCTGTGGCAGCATCACCTAATGTCATTGTACCACCATTGAATGTGGTTGTACCTGTAACAGTTAAGATTACCACCTATACCTAAGTTACCTGATATATCTACTGTACCATTTATGTCAATGGTTGTAGCAGCTATCTGTATCTCTGTGTCAGCTACGAGGTCGAGTTGTCCATCGGCACTTGAATTGATGTATATAGCTGTGTCTCTGAATTGTAACTTCTCTGTAGAAGCAATAAGTATGTCATCACTAAACTCAAAATAATCCTCGTCTTCCATCCATTTGAGAACACCATCTGATGTCTCACCGTCAAATGTAATTGTTATATCTGTTCCTGCTGTACCTGCACCAAAGGTAAGTGTATTACCTAATAGCTTAGTAACAGCACCACCTTCATTAGCTGTGCCATCGTGGGTGTGTCCTGTACTTGCTTGGAAAGCTGCTAATAACTGATTAAACTCATCATTGGTATGAGCAGCAGTTATAACGTCTCCATCTGTATAAGAGGACTGTCTTGTGTATGTAGCTCCCATTTATCTTCTAGCTCCTAACTGATATTCTAACTGAAATCCTTTGAGTGAATAAGGTGCAGTTGCACCCCCATCATTTACTCTTAGTGCAACAGCAAATCCTGAACCCTCTACTGCTTGTCTAACTAATGGTTGTGATGCACCACCATATGTGTAGGTACTCCATAAACTGATGTGCCATATATAGCAACAACATCTTCTGAATCTAATGGATATGCTGCAGGTCTTGGAGATTTTTAGCTTCATAATCATATCTAACAAACAAGTCAGCATCTATAGCTGCTTCAGGTTCATAGTTAACAATAACCCTTTGCATATGCTTTCTTATTCCCGGGTCATTAAAAGTTAAATCAGGACTTCTGTAACGACCTAGTATAGTTGTACCATCAAAAGTATTACCTGATTCTTGTCTGTATATGTACCCTGTTGATATGCACCATGTAAAACTATTACATTACCTTCTGATACAAAACTATCTGTACAAGCAGGTCTTATACCTTGTATCTCTGAGAACTCAAACTTTGTCCTTTGAGTACACATATAACACCTTTAGTTTGATTCTCACCAACACTTGATTTAGTAAAGAATATTCTGTATTGTGTCTTATCTGTTATAACTACTGAATCAAACTCTGATGCACTAGCTATGTTATCATTAAATATAGACTGCACATTAGAACTTATAGTACCCAATTCAACGTCACCAATTCTTGCTGTACCTGCAATGGTTCTTAAACCATCAGGACCTAAGAATATTAAGTCACCTGCAAATTCTTGAATTGTATCTCCATTGATACATCCTATATCTCTTGTTACATCTGTTACTGCAAAGTTAGCACTTGAGCTACCTGTTAGTTTAAATATTCTAGTTTCACAAAATATAAATAAGTCATCACGGAAAACTTTAAGTCCTGTTATTTCATCATCAACTTTAAAGCTACCTGCACCTGACCCACTATTAAATGCATCTTCATCAAAGGTTGACTAAATACTACTTCTTGTTTAGTAGTTGACTTACCTGCATAGAACATATGATTTCTAAAAGATACTACAAACTTAGAACCTGCTACTGAACTGTCACTTACATCTGTTGCAGCTAAACTAGAGTTAAATACTGTAGGTGCATTTGCACCATCTACAACTATTATCTTATCTGTACCATCAAAGTTAAACCTTTCAAAGTTATACTTTAATGCACCTGTTCTGCCACTATCTCTGCTAGTCCACGATGAACCACCCGGAGTTGCACTATATACTAGTACCTCTAGCTGCTAATACTACATCACCAAAGGTTGCCACCATAAGTACTTTTTCTGAAGATGAAGTTTGTACAACTGCTGTTACATACTTAGAGAAGCCATTTATTCTTCTGTAGCCACCCTCAATGTCAGGCTCAAAGTTTTCTAACTCTAATGCTTCACCCGGTTGCATCATAAAGGTAGATTTGTTTAATACTAAGCCACCTTCACAGTTAAATGCTGAAGGAGTTGTTTGTGACAAGTCTGCCATACTAACTTACTCTTAAATTTAATGTTGAGTTATTACTTCCTGAACCTGTGGTATATATGTAGACCTTACATAATCAAATCTATTAACTAATAATGTCTGCATATTTTTAATACCCTGTTCAAATCTACCAAAGTTTAATTGATACTGTTGTGTTTCACCTCTATACTGATATACAAATGCTGTAGCACCATCTATTATAACTGCAAATCTATCAGGTATAGTTGTAGTATCTCCATGAGCAGACATATCTGTAGGAAAAGTATAGTAATCAAATTTAATTGTAACAGATTTAATAGGAAAGGATATAAAAGATAATTATTATCAGGTGTTCTAATTACAAATTCAGGTATACCACCACCATCAAACTGTGTTACGGTAACACCACTTGCTATTGTAGCTGCTGTAGTGCTGTTAGCACCTCTAGTACATCCTGTAAATGTAGTACTAGAACCTATAGCTGTATACGTAATTTGTTCATTACCTATAAACAAAGTTCCTGTTGTATCAAATCCTGATGTACTTGTAACAGTTATAGTAGTAACACTATCTGTATGAGTTGTACTTGTAGTTGTACTATTTATTTCATCTTCTTGTGTAATAAAATTATTTACATAATCATTATAGTTTAATATTTTTAATCTACCACCTGTAACACCTAAGTCAGAATCTTTAATAATTCTAAATGTATTATAGTCTACTGTTTTAGTTGTAGCAGGTACAGAATATCTAACAACTCCTGCTGTTAATACTTCTGTATCAGTAGCATGATTAAAAGGATACTGAAACTCTTTTTGATTAATATATCGTACAGCTTCATTCACTGCGTTTTGACATTGAACTTGTATACCCCTAGCACTAGAAAAGGTTGTAGAAGTTAATGCAACCTCATTCAACCTTGCTATTACTTTATTTGTTAGTGTTAGGTAAGTTTCTGCCATAATAATTCCTATGTAAAATGAAAGAGCAAGTTGCCCTGCTCTCTCATATATAAGTTAAGCTAAAGTGTCTCTATCAACTTCGTTAGCTGCCATGTCACCAGCATCACTGATGTCCATAAGAGTTGCGAACACTCTTATCTTTCCAGTTAATGTAGTTCCAGTTTGAGCTTGAACAAGTATATCTAAAGTATCTGCTGCTCCAACAATTACAGGAGCATAAGCTGCTGCAGTAGGAGCATAATCACCTGCTGAAGCACCATCAGCATCAAAACCATCAACAAAGTTGTCAACATCACCACCTGTGATACCTAAGTCAAAGCAGTATCAGATGATGTACCTGTTAATGCAGTAGTCACTTCCATACCTGCGTGAAGAATCACAGATTCAGCAGGAATATTCAGACATTGATATACGTCACTAGCAGCTAGGGCAGTACCCTTAGATGAAGTAGCGACAGCTAAATCAATAGTATTCTGAATCATGTATGGTTTTCTACCTCTAGGGTGATTTCCTCTAGCAGGTATAGTTAAGTTTACGGTTGCCATTAATCAATCTCCCTATGCTAAGTGGTATATTGCAGTACAGATTGCTTCAGGTCGAAGAATCTTTCTGCCATACAAATGCATACCACGAACAATATCAGCAAAAGAATCAGGGTCTCTATAAGTCTCTGTCTTGTTGATTTGCTCGGCAGTAGCTACTGAAGATGAGTGACCAGCTACAATAACACCAAAGTTTGTAGAACTATTAGTACCTGTTGTTGCAGGTCCTGTTCCTAAACTTGGAAGATTATTGGACTGATATATCTTAAACCCATGCAAGTTATTCATTACTAAACCATTCTGAAGTCCAGACCCACCCCAATCAGATTGGAATAGTCTTGAGTCTTCGTCTTTTAGTACTTCAATAAATACAGGGTCTAATACCAACCATCTACCATTAGTGTCAACATTCTGTTGGTCCATTAGTCTAGACATTCTAGCTATTAGAGTCAATGGGAATGTATCACCTGCGGCAGGAGTTGCATCAGTTGCACCCGGCATCCTTGGCTGAATAGCAATAGCATCGGCTGCTGTACCAGCAAAGGCCGCAGCATCTAGTTGCATGGAACTTAGTAGTTCATCAGTACCAGCAGTTGAAACTGCAACACTACCATTAGTTGTAGTATTAGCTGTATCGGCTGCACTATGCAATGCACTTTGCTTGTAGCCTGACATATAACCAAGTACATCTTGGTCAAATTGGTCGGCTAATCTATAAGCTGCTCTATCTGATGCTAACTGTTGAAAGTTAATATGAGAATGAGCTTCTTCAATATCATCCACTTTAAATGCAAAGTAGTTAGCTTTGTCAATAGTAAGTGAAAATTCTTCATCGTCAAGGTCTTGAGGAGTTATTGTAGTTCCTCTAGAATATTCCTTGACTGTTATTTCTGGTTCTTTGATAACCTTAACGGAATCGCCCATATTGCAATCTCACCGAAGTAATCATTATTAGTGATTGCATCGACTACAGACCTTTGCGAAATAAGTTGAACCTGTTTGCTGTAAATAATAGGACTAAAATTACCGTTAGGAAGGTTACCATAACCACCTGCTGATGTAAATGCCATTTTAATCTCCTTAAACATTTATAATACATAAAAGTGTATACCTTTTAGTCATTTACTTTATAAGGACCATTCATGGTTGAGGTTGTACGTGGGATAGCTAATCCTTTGTAGGCTCACATAATTGGGTAGTCTTTAAAGTGGGGTGTGTAACATAAGTATTTAGTTGCCAACTTAAGGTTATGTTACACTTTTAGTTATTATAGTTATACCTATAATAAATTACTTTGTCAACTATTATCTTGCATTTCCTGATATATCATATACAAAGTTGCCTGACCTAATAGCTTCCATTATT
>UEXL01000701.1_pt1 | contig 10755 bp, 12 predicted proteins | sample 1796671 | NCBI WGS metagenome assembly UEXL01 (sample SAMEA4772471, study PRJEB27181) | metagenome
TAATTCTTTTGTATCACCATGCAAGACCACCTAGCTTTTGCTAAATCTATTTATTTTTCTTCCTCTAATTCAGCTGAATTATATTCGTTTGCTAAATTTAATAAATAATCTTAGTTTTGTGTCTGAAAGAGAATCTTGTAGTAAAGTTTAGATCCTTTTAGCTTCTTCTAAAAGCAACGTTACTTATACCTTTAGTAACGGCTTCTTTCATGTTATTAACAAATCCTTTTTCTATTAATCTATTTTTAAATCCTCAAATGAAGCATCTAAAGTTAGTTCTTTTATTATTTGATTAGGTGAAATGTTTTGTCTACGCCCCATACCTGGAACTGTACTCGGCCTGTATTCACCTTTTTGACTTTGTGTTTGTTTTATATAATCTTCTACAATAGCTTGATCTTCAGAGTTAAAACCTAGTGATTCCATTACTTTTAAAGCGTCTGCAGAAAAATTTTTTTTGTAATAATTTATTTTAGTATAAGGTTTTGTTTCTATAACTTTAGATTCTTTTTCTATATAATATCTTTGTAAAGAAGCCATAGTTTTTATTGCATCAGTAGAGGTTGTAAGCATGTTGTTAAATTCTACTTCTGTAGTATTATTTCTTAAAAAATCGTCAACCTTATCTATATCCATAGTTCCAACAGGTTTACCGTCTTTTAAAAAAGTATATGTAGTTGGTGTAACAGCAGCTCCTGGCGCCGTGCTACCAACGGATGATTCGTTTCTAACTATTTGGTAGGGTGTATTATTTTTAATAAAGCATTAACTGCATTAACACTACCGGTTTCTTTTATACTACCAGCTAAATTATTCATATTAGCTTGAATAATTTCTATATCTTTTAATTCTTTTTTAGTTGCGTTTATTTCTTTTATAACCTCTATAGCTTGTTTTCTTTGACCACTAAATATAGGCTTTAAATCAATTTCTTTAAACTCTCCGTTGGCTAATTGTACTTTTATAGCATTACCTATAGTGCCATCAACCGCTTGTATATAAGGAAAGTCTCTAGACAAAGCGGCTTTAATTGCATCTTCACCTTGATTAACAACAGTCTTCCAATTAGCAAAATCTATATTATCTGGATTTTCGTTATAAGCTTTAATTTTGTTAATTAATTCTTTTTCAGCTTTTTTAAAATTATTTCTTTTTAGCTCTTGGCTTTTTTGCTGACCTCTTATAGATTTACTTTTATCAACAACAAAATTTTCATTTGATTTTTTGTATTCCGATCGTAAATTTACCAATTGTAATTCCGGCGATAAGGATGCTTTGTCCTCTCCCGCAGCCGCATCCAGAGCATTGGGGTCTTGCTTTACTTTTTTAACCTCTACTTTGTTAAAATATTTAAAGTCTTCTAAACTAGCCTGTGCTTCATCAGCTAAAGCTTGCAACTCTTCTAGAGTTATTTCTTCTCCATTTAATATATATATTTCCATGTTTTATTTTTAAAATAAACCTACTAAAATGCTTGGTGGTATTGGTTTGGTTCCAGATTTTAACCCCTCTTTATCTACTCTATAAACACCCGCTGGCTCTGTGCCTGTTTCATTTTCTGGGAAAAAAACAATTTTTTGATCGTAACCTTTTGGTTTTACTTCAACAGCAAACAGTGATGCGTAGTCTGGGTTTTCTGCTTTTAAAGCAGCTCGCATTTTTTCAATAAAACTAGGCCCAGTATCTTTTTGGATTTGTCTTTCTGTTACTTTGTTTTTAACGTAAACAGTTTGACCTATTTCATAAGGTTGACCAGCCTCATTCATTATATTATTATCGTTTAAAAACTTAACCATGTTTTTATCAGCTGATTTTTGTGTATAAATTCTATCACCTTTAGAATCTGTTTTTAAATAATTTGTTAAACAAAGTTTGTGTTACTACTGAATTAGTAAAGTATTTACCTGGTTTACATCTCCTTTATTTAAAAAGTTTCTTAAAGTTTTATATTTATTTTTAGCGATGGAAAAGTATCTAAACTTTCTATACCATAAGCACTAAAGCTATCTAGTTTAGCATCAGTACTTCTGCCGTTTAATAATATTCCTTCTACTTCAGAATTTACTGTTACACCTAAGGCTTCATTACCTCTCATTTTAGAAATATCAATAATTTCTGAATTAGTTGTTCTAACAAATCCTTTTTGAGAGTCTTTGGTAGAAGACGATGTGTATGTAGCTGGATCACCAGAGGCGGTTTTAGCATACATAGCTGGATCTATAATCATTTCTTTATCTGCAAACCCTAACTCTTGAAACGTTGTAGCAGGGTCTATACTTGTAGATTTTTCAATTACAAAATCATTTCCACCTTTTTTAGAATATCTACTAGTATCTATTTTTTTATCAAATTCATAATAAAATTTTCCATCTACCTCTTTTTTCTTTATTATACCATCTGCCACACCTTGTTCAAAAACAGATATAGATGTACCACCGCTTTTACCACCTAACGTTTTTAATGTATCTGAGTTAACAGGTATTCTTACTCGTGTATTTATAATTTCTTTATTATCACCACTCAGTGATCTTGTCATTGTTGCGCCATCGCCAAAAATATCTACTGCGTTTCCACCACTGTTTGCAGCTAAAATTATCTGATTTAATTGTTGTTCACCATTTGTACTATTACCTATTATTCTCATGTTGTCCGCATCCATATCGCTTACGTCAGCTAAAAACCTACCATAATTTTGCTTGCTTTCGTTTAAATATGTTTCAAAACCTCCAACAATATCTAGCTTTTGTTTTTTCTGTGCAGCATCTAAATCTCCAAATTGAAAATCTATTTGAGCTTGAGTAGCTTCTTCACCTTTTCTAACAACTTCTGCTTTCCATTCGTTATATAAAACTTGATCATCGCCGAACTGTTCTTTACCAGCACTAAGAACTTTATTAACGGATTTACTATTATTTATCATTATAGTATTTTTCATCTGATCTTGTAGCGCTGCTGTTTTTTTAGCTTGTTCATTAGCTGCTTGCAACGATTTACCAAATGAAGCCATAACACTTCCTAAGCTTCTACCTACTTCGGCGCCAACGTTTGTTTGTAATTGAGCGGGTGATGTGTAATCTGCTCCTGGTATTTTATATCCCATTTGTATTTATTTTTATTAAAAATCTGGATTAGTGACTTTAAAAATATCACTTAACTCGCTATTTGTATACGTTTTTGTAAGTCCCGCCGGACTTTTTACTTTCCCATAGCACCAAATGCAGCGCCTACGCCACTTGCAACGTTACCCACGCCAGTAAATATACCAGCTGTAGCGTTATCTCTTCGTTGCCTTGCTACGCCTTGTCTTTGAGCAGCGCCTGTTTCTTTAGATATGTTGTAAGCAATGTCTGAGTTATCTCTATCTTCTTGTGCTTGAAATTCAAATAATTTACCTTGAGCGTCAGCCTGTTGTACTCTTTGCCCCTCTGTTATAGCAACGTTTTGTAATCTTTGTTGTTCACTAACTTTTGCTTGTATTAAATTTTGAGCACCTTGAGCCTTTAATCTTTCATTTTGAGCTTCTTGTTGTTCTATACTAGCACTAACACCTTTTTTACTAGCTAATGCAGCTTGAGCTAAAGCAGTTGCACCACCAGCGCTAGCACCTGTAGCTCTTAACATGTCTAAAGTATTAGCTAAAGATATATCTGCTTCTTCAGCTTGTATTTCAGCGGCTTGTGTAGCAACACCTAAGCTTTCAAAAGGATTACTCATCATACTAGTTAAGTCTTTGGCCATGCTAGATAAATCAGTTACACCCGCGTAAGGGTTTATTATATCTTGCCTACCGTCTTGAAGCGCTTTAACTTTAGCTGCCGCTATTTCTTTTGCAGCACTTCTTGCATTACGCATTGCTTTATGTTCTTGACCAGATTGAATTGCCCCACCAACAACAGCCGCTGTCGCTGCTGTTCCAGCTGATATTGCCCCTACTGTTAAGGCCGTCGCTGCTGTTATTACACCCATATACTTTAATTTTAAATTATAACTTTTATCATTTCGTGTGATGGTGTTTTATCTATACTCCATCCAATTTTTTCATGTATTTTTAATAAGCTATTGCTTCTACTTATTGACATGATGTATTTACTACCAGCTTCTTTAACCATTTGTTCTGCTGTAAGTATTAACATTTCTATAGCTTGTTTGCGTATTTTTTTATCTGCACTAGGATTAGATATGATCCAGTCAAGCCATACTAGTTTAGAATTACTCCAGTATAAAAATCCAGCTACTATATTTTCACCTTTATTTTCTACCATTATTCCACCTGTTCCATTGTCAGGTAGCATATCTTTTGCCATTACAGGCCAGCCCCATGCTTTCCACCAGTCTGATAACATCTCATAATCAGACTCAGTTAATGTTCTTGTATTCATTTAATTTGATTTAATATGATGACTCTATATAGTCAGATGAAACAGCAAACAACTCCATAGGTTTGATCCTAGATGTTGCGTCTGATTCTATTGTGACAGTTGCAAAGTAACCTTTAACACCAGTCATTGATGCGCCAAAGATAACTTCACCTGCCGTTGCAGAGCTTGAATTAACTAGATTAGCAAAATATTTACCTTCTTTTTTTTAACAAAGCCTGCATAAAATATTGGTTGTGTTGTAGCTGCCGCACCTGTATTAGGTGGTGTAGCAGAATCGTAAGCCCCATCAATATAACTTAATACTGGTTTACATGAATCAACTAGTTCAAAAGATCTTGCTGCTTCAAACTTACTAACCTCCCAGCCGTTTCCACCCTCGTAGTTAACTGTTTTAAATACTTTAGATAAACTTACGCTAGGATTAAATACAAACTTTATAGAAGAGTCATAAGCTGTATTATAAAACGTATTTCTATTTTGTGTTGCATCATAGTGTTTGAAAAAACCACCGTTTTTAAAACTATAATAATTGCTTTGCAAACTTAAAGTTTGATCTGGTACATAAGAAAAGAAACTTGTCCAACCTAAAACTCTTTCATCAAATACTAGTGTAGCTGTAGTTGGTGAAGGATTTACAATACCATTAGCCGCTTTAGGGCTTTGTTGTAAAGACAACACATATTGTTTATTGTAAATATCATAAGCGCCTATAGCTTTACCAGCACCAAATGTTTGTGTGTTTAAAGCACCAAACTGATCTCTAAAATAGTCTATCATACCATAATTAGATATTTCAGTTATACCATCTTTAGATAATCTTAAAACAGCATTTCTATTTTTATCAGTAAAATACTTTCTGTAACCGTATACTGCAAAGCTTTCTGGATTATTACTAATACCATATTCACCTGCAAAAGGTATTATATCGCCTATAACCATATTAGAAGCTGTTAAGCTACCACCTCCTTCAGCGTTATATATTACATCTTTATCTATAGGTGCTCTACTAACTTTGTCTTGTTGAAATATAATTAATGCCGTGTCTTCAGCATATAGTTTTTGAATAGAACCATTTATAGGATCTGTTGACTTAGTAATATCTGTACCAACAGAAAATACATTAGAATCGTTTACACCTGTTCTTGAGTTAAATATTCCAGAATAAATCATAGAATTAAATCTAACAGAAGAATTAGGTTCATCTTCTACTAAATAAGCTTTTACACCATAATCTATATTAGTATTATTGTATCCACCTCTTATTCTAGACTCTTCTATAACCCAGCTATGTGTGTTATCTACAGTGGTAAACACAGGGTAAGCACCAGCAACACCAGCAGGTACACCAAAAGATCCGTTCCAAGCGGCTGCATCAGGTGTTAAAGCTGTATTTACTGTCTTTTTCAAAAGAAAAGAATTAAAGTATTTTACCTCTATAATGGCTCCCATATTATTATCACTTATTTATTTATTTTATTACTAGTAAAACACTGGCGTAGATGCTGTAGTTCTTTGTGCTGATGAATTAAATTGTGCTGTGTATTGTCCATTTTTAGTGTACTCCCAATTTATGTTTGGTCTAGAAAAAGTGTAAGTACCTTGTGTTAACGTAGCAGGGGTTGTTAAAGCTAGATCAGTATATAGCTGTGTTACATACTTAGTCACATGTTCTTTAGCGTAATAAGTACTACCATTTACAGTGTATTGATATTGTTGAGGTGTACTTACACCGCCTCCATAATTATAATCACCTGATACAAATCCTTGTAGTACGTTGTGTGTTTTTGTTAAAGTACAATTTAAATAATTACAAACTTCTCCGCGATAGCACCTAGTGTAATTCTATATTCACCTGGTAAATCAAAAGCAAATACTCTTTTAACACCCGACGATCCACCTGTTGTACCAGATAAAGTCATTTCATTATTATTTCCCCAATATTAGTCATTCCTGATTCTCCTGTCGGAACCCCAGAAGCAGCTCCATTAAATTGTGCTTTAGAATTAGTTGTAGTACCATCGACATCAACAGCGATTGACCAAGTTGCTGCAGAGTTTACTCTATATTCTACAACCGCTGACACAGGATTAAAAGTTTGCGACGTAGTTGATGGTGTTGTTGCTGGTGCATTAGCAAAAACTGCACGTAGAAAGCGCCTTCACCAGTACCTAAACCAGCTGATATTTTATTTCTTAAAAATTGATAATTACCATTTTGGCCAATATTACATTTACTTGATGCATTACTTGTTGCTGGACTTATTAGTGATGTTCCATATATGTACTGACCACTAATAGAACCTATGTCTTGATCTAAGTTAGTATAGTTATTTGCAAAATAATACCTAGTACCATCACCATCATTTAATGGCGCAATAAAAGGTATTTTAAATCTACTAGGAACCTCTGGTTGACCTATTGTAATAGTTAAAGTACAGTCAGCTGTTAATCCACCTGCATCAGTTACTCTAGCTACAACAATATATGTTCCAGCACCTGTAGCCGCAGTAATAACACCTTGATTGTTGGTAGTTGTTATAGTAAATATATTAACAGATGATCCTTGTGTTTGAGAAACTATAGACCATACTAAGTCAGCCGTGTCTTGAGTTGTGTCTGCTGAACCGTTTTTACCAGTTAAAGTTACTACAGCTGGTAAGCTAGATGTTGTTACTGTTAAAGATCTAGGACATGTGCCATCTATTGTTGGTGCTATGTTTACTAGCTGCCCTGTTTGAACAGGTGGTGTTGTTTCAGTTCCACCAGCGTCATATGTAAAACTAAATGTATAGTTTTCAACTGTTGTAGCATTAGCCCATAATAAAAGTATCATTAGTTTCTAGCGTATAAGCATAGGGTGATTGAGCTGTACCTGCTCCAGATTCAACTAAAGTAAATCTACTTGTTAAGTTTGTTCCTGGGTTATTAGTAACAGACCATTTATTATTAACAGGATTTACATCAATCCTTGCGTTGTTTATTCTAGCGCCAACAATATCTTCACCATAAAAAGGTCCAGCAACAGTCGTACCACTTGCTTCACCTTCATTTAATGAAAAAGTAAAAGCGTTTGTAGTTTGCACACCACCTGTGTCTGTGGCTACCGCTGTGTTTAAATCTGATATTAAACCTGACGTAGAGGTTTCCCAATATATATCTAGTCTAGAAACTTCTGGTTCTGTTTCAAAAATAGCTAAGTTTTCTAGTGTATCATATGGGCTACTTGTGTCTGCTAACACGCCAAACGATGCTGTTGTAATAACTTGACCTATTAAAGGATTTGATTTTGCATTATAAAACCCATTTAGTTTTACTCCAGGAGCTATAGTTGTAGAATCATCGAACAACCCTCTCATATCTTGTATAATACTTACCGTATCTGAAAATCTACCTGGATAAAATTGTATATTACCAACATTACTAGTTGCTATAGTATCGTTTTCAACTCTACCAAACAGTTGAACAGAACTTCTAAACTGCGTTTGCTGTGGACCAACCTCATTAAGATCTCTAGGTACTTTATTTATATTATCGTTTATTAAAACTATATTAGATAAATCACCTCCTACACTTGTAGCATCAGGATTACCTTTCATTACTCCAGGTAAATACACATTGTAATAGTCTTGCTCTTGTTGTTTAACAACTATTTTATATGAATACCATCCCAAAGGATTATAGTTTGCGTTTGTTTTATCAGAATTGTATAAACCTGGTGTACCTAAAGCTCTGCTAACAATAGCAGGTGAGTTACTATCTATTGTTTCGTTAAATAAAACCTTTAATGATTCACCTGGCCAAGCTGGCGCAACCGTATCTGTTGTTTTACGATAAGGACTGTAAACAGTATCTGCACCAAACCCATTTACAAGTTGTGTAGATTGATTATTAGAAAGTATTGTAGTTGATTGTCTACCAAACTTATCTGATAACACTATACCTACTTGATAATTTCTGTTTTGTTTAACAGTGTGGTTAGGGTATTCAGTTGTAGAGTAGCTACTTGAGGTTATGCTATCCGCATATTTATCTGAAATACCTACTTGATAATTTAATGAAGCGGGTGGCGTGTGTTTATTTTGAAAATTTCCATAAACTATTCTATTACTCATTAACTCTTGAGCTTTAGCTCTTACAGGAACTCTATCATAAACTCTAATTAATTCACTTTCAGGTAAAGTTTTATAAGGTTTTGTAGATTCATAAGTATAAATAAATACATTATCTGTAGGATTAGAGTTCCAAGGTGTTGCGTTTTCTACTTTAATAGTGTCTACAACTCTTATAGCTTGACCATCAGATTCTTTATATAAAACATCTATTTCAGTAATTTTATAGGAGAAGTTGTTGTGTTTTGTAATACAGATCTTGTTGCTGGAAGTGGAATAAGTAAATCTATTTTAGTTACTTTATTTTCCATAAAATCTACAATAGTACTTTCATAGGTAAGCTTTTCATCATCACCTTTAAAATAACCATCTTGTTTAGGAATAAACATTGATTGTGTAAACGGTGCAAATATAGAATATTCACCATCATCAAATTTAAATCTATAACTAAATCTTATAAATTTATCTTCTAAAAACTGTGGATCACCTCCATAGTTTGCGTCGTAATATGGATTGTTTGTAGTGCCATCAGGTAGTTTTTCAGATGTAACATCATACATTGTAGTCTCTAAACCTTTAAAACTTAAAGTAACGGCATTTAATAAAGTATTAGCTTTGTTTGTTTCTATAGATGTTTGACTGTTTACTTTAGTAACTATAGTACCACTTTTTACATCAGTACCTGTAATGCCTAAACCAACTGTTATTGGTCCTGTTACCTGAGTTGGTGTATTTAAAGTAAGTGCTTTTGAGTTTGTAACGTTTCCGTTTAAACCAGCTGTAGCAACTATAGAAGCCGCTTGGGTACTAGCATTTAAAACCTCTATACATTCATAGGGATTATATTTAGAAACTGATATAGAATCTTCATCGACATAATAAGTCGGAACAACGTATGTATTTGATGGGTTGTCTGTTGGGTTAGCTAAATTAACATTTATTTTTCTAGGTTGATTCCTATTGTCAGTCCAAAACAAAAGACCCTCTATAATGTTAACACCTATAATAGGATTTGTTTGGGAAAAATTTAAAAAAGCACCTTCAACTAAAACTTTATAATTATCACTACCGCTAATGTTGTAAGCTAAAATATAATTTTTAGCACTAGGGCTATATATTATTTTATCTTCAGCTTGAGTATCAAAGTAATCAGTCCAAAAACTATATATAGTTGTGTTGTTTTCATCTACAAATTGACCTATACATTTAATATTAGGTGCTCCTACAAGTGTAGAGAAACTTGACTGAGCTGAAGAAAATAATATTTCTTTATTACCCAATACGTTTTCTAATGCTCCCACGTCTGAACCTTCTGATCTACTTATCTGAACATTCTGTGCATCGCGATATTCTCCAGATGGTATAAGCCTGTCATCCAGGTCTTTATTCATCTTGGATTTTATAAAAGCATTTTTAACTTCAGCCATGTATTATTATTTTATCCATTTAGATTTACCTCTCATAACTTGAACTATTTCGTCTAGTTTGATGTTAGATAATCTTATCTTTGCATTTCTTAATTTAGCACTTTTTTCTCTACGTAATCTTTGAACTACATATTCAGGTTGATTTATTCTAGTAGATATTACAGCATGAATAATATAAGAATACATAGCTTCTTCTGCTAACTTAGGAACTTTTGTATCTAAGTCTGACGCTAATCCATCAGAAACATATTCAAGTATTATAAGCTTGTTAGCTAAATCAGATGAAAACGACATTTTACCTTCTCTTTCGTTTAGATTAAACCAACCGTTTACTTGATGATACTGAGGATCAATACCATATTGTTGGCCTAATCTTCCTTCCCAAAATCCAAACATATCTGCGTTATAAGCCCACATATCATTTGTAAAATCATTTGAATTAAAAAATCCATTAATAAATTCTGTGTTAGCCGTATGCCATCTACTTTGAGTTTTAGATTCAGTTTCTATATCGTTACCATAACTATCTTGAGTAGGTATACCAGCTGAGTCTTGTGCTTGTGTATAATAAGGGCTCATTGTTAAGTTATTAGCAGGATATATAGGGTGTAAAACACCTAGTCTATCAACCCAAGAGCATTTAACGTGGTTAACATAATCTTGAGGTAATACTAAAGTTAAGCTTGAAGGTATAGATAATTCTGCAGATTTAATACTTTTTAAAGTATCGTAACTAAATTCTTGCATTGCTCTTTTAGCATGAAATATTACATCTGTTCTTTTTACACTAGGAATTAATTTTCCTGCTCCAACATATGCAACTAAAAAATTATTAATCACA
>UEXL01000572.1_pt1 | contig 10742 bp, 12 predicted proteins | sample 1796671 | NCBI WGS metagenome assembly UEXL01 (sample SAMEA4772471, study PRJEB27181) | metagenome
AATTTAAGTTCCATTCTTTTGCAAATGTGTTGTGCCGAAGGTTTTTTAGATTGCCATGGGAATATCCATATATACCTATTCCTACTGCCGCAAAAAAAACTGCTTTTAACACAGTTGGAGGTGGCGTGGGCAGAAATAATAAAGAGATCGTAAAGCACTCTGTCGAGCAGAGGCTTCAAGATGCTGATTTTATATCTGTTCGTGACACAAATACGAAAAATTCATTGGCAGATATTGTTGCGACTGATCTTTATCCCGATTCAGTAATTGCTATTTCTCATTTTTTTAGCAAGGACTTTCTGGAGTGCAACTCCTCAAGAAAAATTAAACTTTTAAAAAATTAAAAATATATATGTGTTCAAGTTGCGCCGAAAAAAGCCGGGGCAGAAGTTCGCGAGTATGCAAAAGTTTTAAGCAATATCAAGCGTCGGTATGGCCTGAGCGTCATACTATGCCCTATAGGTTATGCCGCAGGGCATGATGACTTAAGATTTCTTCTATCACTAAAAAAAGAAATGGGTAGTGATTGTGATGTTCTGATGGACTTGAGCCTTTGGGAGATAATGTTCGTCATTAGTCAATCCTCCTGCTTTATTGGAACAAGTTTGCATGGAGTAATTACGGCACTGTCATATTCTGTACCATACCTAGGCCTTAATCCTAAAATTAGAAAACTTGATTCGTTTCTGTCAGATTGGGGGTTTGGTATTTCAAATCGTTGCTATTCAATTACTGAAATTTTTCCATTAATTGCAAAGGTTCTTGATTTTGACAATGAAAATTATCGTAATCACTCGGAAAAGCTAGTGGGATTGGCCTTGGAGAATAGCCATAAGCTTGCTAGAAGACTTGGTCTGGGAGCTGGGAATTGAAAGTTTCAATCGCAATGGCAACATATAATGGCGCTGAGTATATAGAAGAGCAGTTATACAGTTTCATCAATCAAACCCGTCAACCTGACGAGGTTGTGATTACTGATGATTGCTCAATCGATAGAACGTCAAAGATTGTGAGTGAGTTTTCACGGGTTGCACCATTCGATGTTTTTTTCTCAGTAAATGATGTCAATCTAGGCTATACCGGTAATTTCAATGAAGCGCTGAATAAAGCAACCGGTGATATTGTTTTTCTTAGTGACCAAGATGATGTTTGGTTTCCCGAAAAGATAAAAATAGTAACTGATGCTGCAGTTAATAACCCAGAAGCTTTGCTGATAATGAATGATGCCGAACTGACTGACCAAGAACTAAAAAGAACAGGCCTTACAAAGCTTGATCAGATTTTTGCTTCTGGTCAGGGTGAGAATGGTTTTGTTATGGGCTGTTGTTGTGCAGTCAGAAGGGAGTTATTGGATTTTTGTTTGCCAATTCCTGAAGAGATTAAAGGTCATGACAATTGGATTGTCGGTTTCGCAGATAGGATGGATAGAAGGCTTGTGTTGCGTGAAGTGTTGCAACTTTACAGACGTCACAATAATAATGAATCTCATTATTTGGCAAACTCGACAAAAAAAATAAATAAAATCACCACTTTGTTGTCAGAAGTAAAAACAATTAAAAAATCAAGAAATGGTGAAATTTATAACGATTCACTTAATCAAGCAAAAATAATGAGGGATGCTGTATTGAACCCCCCTAATAAAAATAGCCTTCCGGGTGACGATTTAAAAAAAGTAGAATTTTCGTTGTCAAAAAAAATATTTAAAATGGAGCGTAGGATTGATATTCGACGGCGCCCTTTTGTAAAGAGAGTGTTTTCTGCATTTATTTTTGCTGCTCAGGGAGGTTATAACTGTTCAGGTGGGTTAAAGAAATTTATTCGTGATTGTTATGGCTGACCAGGTGAATTTCAGTGATTATTGATGAGCGGCATGAAATAGCTTTTTTACACATACCAAAATGTGCAGGTACAACGATACGAAGTTTACTTCAAGCATTTGATAGTAACGCAGGATTATTTTCGGACAGGGTGGAGATGCACCCTCAGCTTGGTATGATCGATTATGTTCATATTCCTCTTTTCGTTCTTGATAAATACTTTCCGAAAGAATTTAATTTGGTGAAAAAATTTTGGTCATTTGCTGTTGTTAGGGATCCGCACTCTAGATTTGCTTCTTCTGTTGCTCAAAGAATTAAAATGTATTCAGGAAAGTCTTTAAAAGCAATGAGTCGCTCCGACCTCGCGAAAGAGATAGATTATTGCATACAATTTTTGGAGGCTAATGGTGGGTATGGAAAGCTTCTCCCTCCTTCTTTTATTCATTTTCAGAGGCAATCTGATTTCTTGTTTTTGAACTCTGATTTGATTGTCAAGAATATTTACTCTACTGATGAAATGAGTTCGCTAATCAAAAAACTGAAATCAAAAATTGGTATTGAGCTTAAAATTGTTGATCAAGTTGATGAGTATAAATTAAATCAGTCTTATTTATACAGGAATGCTTTTTTCCGAATTGTTTTTTCTAAGGTTCTTCCTGGTTTTATTAAATTTAAACGTTTTCTGCCAACCCAATTAGTTAATAGGATCAAGGCTTTCGTGTATGTTTCTAATGCAGAGCAAATGCATGATTCCTTTTGTGACAAGAAAGTAATTGATTTCATTAATAAATATTATAGCGCTGATATCACTCTCTATGAGAAAGTTGTTAGAGGTGAGGTATGATTGTTTCTATTGCCATGGCTGTATATAACGGGGAACGTTATATCAGGCAGCAGCTTGAAAGTTTTGTTCGTCAAGATAGGCTGCCCGACGAGCTTGTCATTTGTGATGATGGCTCGACTGATGCCACCGTGAAAATAATTGAGGAAATGCTGGGGGAGCTTCCTTTCATCGTTAGGTTTTACAAGAACGAAACAAACCTTGGGTATTGTAAAAACTTTGAAAAAGCAATTTCTCTTTGCGATGGAGAACTGGTTTTTCTAAGCGATCAAGATGACTTTTGGTTTAATGACAAAATTTCTAGTCTATATAGTTGGATGAGTGAGAGGCCTGATTTTCTTATAGCTCAATCCAATATGGAAATTACGGACGCCAGTTTGCGCCCTTCTGGTGTTACACAGCTAGATAACTTTCTTGGGTTAGGTCATACGAAGAAAGACTTTATAACAGGTTGTGGAGCAGTTATTCGTAAGAAACTTCTCGAAGTGGCGCTTCCTTTTCCAGCGTCTGGATGGGGTCATGACAACTGGCTTTTTAATATTGCTATGAGTATTGGAAAGACGGGCGTCTATGAAAGACCCCTTATGTACTATAGGAGACACGAAAGTACAGTTTCAAACCATTTTGCGAGCTCTGTGAAGAAATTATCTAAATTAGATGCATTAAAGAAATCGGGTTTGTCCGATTCGACCATTGGGTGGAGAAACGAGATTCAACGCTGCCGGGATGTTTCTGAGCGCATTGCCTCGGCTTTTCAATCTGGTCTGTCTCCCGAGGATTTCCCCTCGATTGAAGAGAATTTGGTCAAATTGGCCTTAAGAATAGATGCCCTTAATTTCCGAATTAAGTTAGTTAGAGTTCCAAGGTGGAGGCGTTTTTTTCCTGCTTTTTTATTTTGGCTTCGAAGTGGCTATGCTCCGTTTAAGGGGTGGAAGAGCTTTGCGAAGGATTGTATTAGGCCTTGAAAGGTTATAGAAGGACTTTTAAAGAGTGAAGGTAATACATGTCTTCTCGTCGCTTGGGTATGGTGGTGTAGAAACCCACGCTGTAACAATCGCTAAGCATTCTGTTGGCGATGACCAGAAGCCTATTTTCTGTGCATTAAATCAAGGTGGGGCTGCAGCTGATAAAATTGTACAGCACGGTTGTAAAGTAAAGATATTGGGCTACAGGACAAAGATCCCTAATCTGTCATTGCTTATTAAATTGATCGTTTTTTTTCGAAAAGAAAGCCCCGATGTGGTTCATGCACATGGGGGGGAAGCCAACTTTCATGGTTTGCTAGCGGCTTTTATAGCTAGAGTGCCGGTTAGAGTTGGCGAAGAAATTGGTATTCCTACACATAGTAAATTTGCCAGGATGGTTTTTAAATCAGTCTATTCGGTTTCATCTCAGGTAGTAGCCATATCAGATTCCGTTAAAGATTGGTTAATTGATTCCGGCGAGGTTGGCAAGGGAAAAGTCACAAGGATCTATAATCCGGTTGATAAAGTGCCGCCTGATTTAATCTTGGCGCCTCCTGATCCAGATGAAAAATTTCGGCTGACTTTTGTCGGTAGGCTTGAGCCAGTTAAAAATCCGCTTTCGCTAATTGCTGCTGTGCCGTTGCTTCTTGAGAAAGGTGTTCCTGTTGAGCTTTGGCTTGTTGGTGACGGTTCGTTGATGGAGGAGTGTTTATCACTATGTTCGTTATTGAAAGTGGAGGATTCAGTCAAACTTAAAGGATATTCAGATGATCCATTTTCTTTGATTGTGCAGTCTAATCTTTATGTTCAACCATCGATCACTGAGGGTTTCGGCATTGCTTTGGTTGAAGCAATGATTTGTAAAACTCCTGTGTTGGCTACTTCCGTTGGTGGTGCCCCGGAAATCATTAGTCATGGATCAAATGGTTGGCTTACTGAGCACACTGATGCCGAATCTTTGGCATCTTCAATTTATGATATCTGGTGTGTTAGTGATCAGCTTCGTGATTATGGTCTTGTAGCTTATGATTCAGTTAAGGGGCGTTTTGATCCTTTAAATTATATGGCTGAGCTTGAGTCCCTTTATTTAAATCTTGGTGATTGATTTTGGATGTGCCATGAGAAAAATTAGAGTCCTTCATTGTCTTGAAACTGTAGGGTCTGGTGGTGTTGAGCAAAGGCGACTTTCACTGGTTAAAAATCTGGATTGTGATTATTACGAGCAGCATTTGCTTTGTACTCAAGCTATTGGTGGGATTCCCCAGCTAATCATAAATGCAGGTTGTTCAATTACAGAAGTTGGGGTTCATCGACATTTTCTTGATTTAAAAAGTTACGCCAATGCCCTAAGAGTCGTTAAAGATTTTAAGCCTGATGTAATTCATGGGGCTGTTTTTGAAGGCGTTTCTATGGCATCAATCGTTGGCCGAATTGGTGGGGTGCCAATAATTATTGGGGAAGAAACAAGTGATCCCCAGAATCGTTCATGGAAAGGAAGTCTCCTTTACAGGGCAATTATATCTTTATCACATCATATGGTCGCAGTTTCTCCTGCGGTCGAAAGCTATTTGGTAAATCATATTCATTATCCCGCGTCCAGGGTTTCTATGATTCCAAATGGTGTTGCCCAAAAAGCAAAGCCTGATGAACTTTGTGTCAATAAACTCCGCTATGAGCTGGGTTTGACTGTTTCTGATTTTGTGATTGGAACCGTTGGTAGATTGCTGGATCACCACAAGAGAATCAGCGATCTTCTGGTTTGTCTCTCTCATGTTAGTAAATCAGTCCCAAACGCTAAGCTCCTTGTTGTCGGAGCGGGCCCGGATGAAATGATGTTACGGGCGCTCGTCAATGAAATGCAGCTTAACGATAAAGTCATTTTTGTTGGTTATCAGGCTGACCCTCAGCCTTACTATTCATTAATGGATATCTTTGCGCTCGCTTCTGCCTATGAGGCTTTCGGGCTTGTCCTCGTCGAAGCGATGTTTAATCAGCTTCCAGTGGTTGCTACTCGGACAGGAGGGATCCCGAAAGTTGTGCTTGAAGGGGAAACTGCACTTTTGAGTTCAACCTATGATCCCGAGGGGATGGCAGTTAATATCAACAAACTGTATCAAAGTCCTGAATTGATGAAGTCCTTTGGTGATAAAGCATTGGCTAGAGCCCGCATGGAATTTAGTGAAGATCGCTATGTCTCTGATGTCGATGCACTTTATCGCCGACTCCTTTCTGAGCGCGGTTTGATATGAATGTATTGTTCGTTACTTGGGACGGGCCTCAGGTTTCCTATTTAGAAAGCCTGTTTCTGCCCATTTTCAAACAGCTTCAAAATTTCGGTTTCTACTTTCACATTCTCCAGTTTTCATGGTCTTCCCCTCAAGTGACGGAGCTGAGAAGGCAAGAATGTGAATCGAAGGGCTGTAGCTACACCTACGTTCCTGTCATTCGTAAACACGTTGCCTTGGGAGGATTGGTTTCCTCCTTGCTCGGTGCAAGACAGGTTCGCAAAGCCATTGATAAACATGATATTGATATCATTATGGCACGTAGCACACTCCCGGCTTTGAGCACACTGTTGTATTTGCGGGGCAGGAAAATACCGTTTGTGTTTGATGCAGATGGTCTTCCTCTTGATGAGCGAGTGGATTTCGCTGGGCAGCGCCCCTCTAGCCTTGTGTACCGTTTGCTTCGGGATATTGAGTCGCAGGCCGTTCGCCGTGCAGATACTGTTCTTACTCGTTCTCGTAAAGCAGTTTCCATTCTGCAAGCCAGGGCAGGGGCAGGGACTGCTGAGGACAAGTTTCATGTTGTCAGTAATGGCCGTGATAGTACGCTGTTTTCATCTGGAGAGGCGAATAAGCGTATTGCGGTAAAAGATCGATTGGGTATTCCTGCGGATGCTCCGCTGGTTGTTTATGCTGGCTCCCTTGGTCCCCAGTATGCACCTGAGGCAATGTTGTCGTTGTTTGGCTTTATCCGTGAGTCCCGCCCGGATGCTCACTTTCTTGTGTTGAGTGGTTCTCCTGAAGTAATGACTGACCTGGTTTCTGCTTATGACAGTGGCCTGGCTTCCGGCGTGACTGTGATGCGTGTTGACGCTAATGAGGTACCTCAATGGCTTGCTAATGCGGATCTTGGGCTGGCGTTCCGCGAACCTAGCTTTTCTATGCAAGGGGTGGCTCCCATCAAGTTGGGCGAATACCTTCTGTGTGGTCTTCCTGTAGTGGCCACCCGTGGGGTGGGGGACACTCATTTCATCGATGAAAACTCTGGATTTCTCGTCAATGGCTGTGATGCTGGCACTTTGGCATCCGTCGCGGACTGGTTTGTTGATAAGGTTCTACCAGCGCGAGAAGACTATCGTACACATTGCCGTTCTGTTGGTGTCGATCACTTTTCCCTCGAATCCAGCGTTGAAGCCTACCGCAAGGCGCTTTTGACTATTCAGGTTGAGTCATGACCCGGTGTGTACTGGTACTTCCCAAGTATGCGCGTAAAGGGGCCAGCTCCCGGCTTCGTACCTTTCAGTATTTGCCTTTTCTTGAGGATAAAGGATGGGTGTTTACTGTTAAGCCGTTGTTTGACGAGGCTTATCTCGATTCACTTTATTCGGGCGAAGGACGCTCGCGTTCAGGGCTTGTACTGGCTTATCTCCGTCGCTTTTTTATTTTATTCGGCTTTTGGCGTTACCGGTTGATCTGGATTGAGAAAGAGTTTTTTCCTTATATGCCGGCTTGGGTAGAGATTGTGTTGTCTTGGGCTGGTGTCCGATACGTTGTTGATTATGATGATGCCATTTTTCACAACTATGACCTTGCCCAGAACAAGTGGATTCGACGCTTGCTTGGCAGGAAAATTGACTCTGTGATGCTTCATTCAGCTTGTGTGATTGCGGGCAATGAGTACCTGGCAGGGCGCGCCAGGGCGGCTGGTGCCAAGCGGGTGGTTGTGATTCCCACGGTGGTGGATCATCGCCGTTATGATGGCAGGTTGGAGACAGGCCAACCATTAACCGTTGGCTGGATTGGCTCGCCGACGACGCAGAAGTATGTTGAGCAGTTGTTGCCTGCTTTTCAGACATTGGCCCAACAGCAGTCATTTCGCCTTTTTGCTGGTGGGTGCCACGGCGGATATTGCTGCCCGGTTGCCCGGTATCGATGTGGAGGTTCAGCCGTGGTCTGAAGGTACCGAGGCTGCCCTGATTCGGGAAATGGATATTGGCATTATGCCGCTGGAAGATGGTCCGTGGGAAAAGGGTAAGTGCGGCTACAAGCTGATTCAATATATGGCTTCCGGTGTGCCTGTTGTCGCCAGCCCCGTTGGGGTGAACCCCTCAATCGTTGATGGGGCGGGGTGTGGGCTTCTTGCGAATCATCTCGATGAATGGGGCGAAGCATTCCTTAAATTGATTAGTGATGTGGCACTTAGAGAAAGGTTAGGGTGTGCCGGACGCGCAGCTGTTCGCAGGGAGTTCTCAATTGAAAGTCAGCTTGATGCGATCTGTTCGAGCCTCAAGTTTGCAGGAGGTGAGCGTTGACGGATCTTGATTCGACGCTGCTTCAGCTTGTTCTGGCTCTTTTCATCTTTATCGCGGGCTTGGTATTGGCCGTCGCTGTAAAGGGGTACTTTCGTGCCCCTTTGTCCAGATCTGTTTCACTTTATCTTTGGCACAGTCTCTTCTGTGTTATTTATCTTGCCTACGTACTTAACTACGGGGGGGACGCCTCCGGCTATTTCAGGATGAGTTTGCGACCTGATATTGATTTTGCCTTTGGTACCTACGGTGTCCGCTTCGTGGTTTCTTTCCTGTCGCAAGGTATGGGCCTGTCGTTTCTTGGTTGCTCGCTGGTATTCCAGTTGTTCGGTTTTATTGGCCTTTTGGCCTTTGATGCTGCCCTTCGTGAAGTCACTTGGGATAAATCTCGCAACATTCGCTTGTTGGCAACCTTTGTTGTTTTTCTTCCTTCGGTGAGCTTCTGGTCTTCTGGGCTGGGTAAGGATTCTCTGTCTTTTTTGCGCTATGGGTCTGGCTCTGTGGGCTGCATTGAGTTTGAAGCGTCGTTGGGTGCTGCTGTCGGTTGCTGTATTGCTCATGCTGCTGGTGCGTCCCCATATGGCCGGGATGCTGGTTCTGGGGCTGGCCGGGTCTTTTGTTTTTCAGCGGGGCATTCCGCTGCCGCAACGCGTGGTGCTGGGCGGGATTGCGTTGGCTGCTGCCGTATTCCTTGTTCCTCTTGGGCTCAATTACGCGGGTGTAGGTGAAGACGCGGGCGCTGAGGATGTCATGCAGTACATAGAAGGCCGGCAGGGGCATAACCTGAAGGGGGGAAGGGCTGTTGATATCTCTAGTATGAGTCCGCCCGTGCAGATGTTTACCTACCTGTTCCGCCCCACGCTGATTGAGGCTCGCAATCTGTTTTCGCTGGCGGCGGCGCTGGACAACACCATACTCCTTTTCCTGTTTATTGCTGGTGGCTGGGCAATTCTTAAAAAGCCATTGCCCCCCCACTTTCAGCCTCACAACAGGATGTTCCTGTGGATCTATTCGTTTTGTGCCTGGTTAATTCTTGCCATGACAACGGCGAACCTGGGCATCGCCCTCAGGCAGAAGTGGATGTTTGCGCCCATGTTGATTTTCCTGTTGATCTCGGTGATCGGTCGGTCTCGGTTGCCGGTTGAACCGGAGCAGGCATCTCTAGAGGGGAGCAAGCGATGACAAAGCCGGTTTTCTTGTTGGTTGCCAGCTTTCCTGATTCGTTGATCAAATTTCGTGGCCCTTTGATTGAGGCGCTATTGTCTGCGGGTTGTGAAGTCCATGTGGCCGTTCCTGATCTTGATCCTTATTCCGATATTGCGACACAGCTGAACGCACGGAGTGTTCAGGTACATGACATTCCGCTCCAGCGGACGGGCATGAACCCACTCAAGGATCTGTCAGCCTTGTCCGCTCTGCGCAAGTTGATGCGACAGATCCGCGCGGACTATGTGCTGGGCTATACCATCAAGCCGGTGATTTATGGTTCCCTGGCTGCCTGGATGGCGGGGGTAACGAACCGCTTTGCGCTGATTACAGGGCTGGGCTATGCCTTTACCGGTGAGGCAACGGGCTTGCGTAAGTTACTGCGTATGTTGATTCAGCAGCTGTACCGGTTTTCGCTTTCCCGCAATCGGCTTGTGTTCTTCCAGAACCCTGACGACGAAGCGCTATTCCGGGAATTCTCTTTGCTGAAGCCTGCCATTCCCTCCTGCGTAGTGAATGGTTCCGGGGTAGATGTGGCGGAATATACGATGGCCGTGCTACCTGAGAAGCCTTCTTTTTTGTTGATTGCGCGTTTGCTTGGGGACAAGGGTGTGCGTGAATATGCCCAGGCGGCGGCCCAGGTGAAGCAGCGTTATCCGGGTGTGACGTTTCGGCTGGTGGGCTGGATTGATGACAACCCGGATGCCATTAGCCAGGCTGAGCTGGATGGGTGGATTGCGGGCGGGACGATCGAGTTCCTGGGCAAGCTTTCTGATGTGCGCCCGGCGATCAGTGATAGCAGCGTGTATGTGCTGCCTTCCTACCGTGAGGGCACCCCCGCACCGTGTTGGAAGCCATGGCCATGGGGCGGGCGGTGATTACTACTGATGCTCCTGGCTGCCGTGAGACGGTGGTGGACGGAGATAACGGTTATCTTGTGCCGGTTCAGGATGTGTCCGCGCTGGCTGCGGCCATGATCAAGCTTGTCGAGAGCCCTGCACGGGTGACCGCAATGGGCGCTCGCTCGCGGCAGATGGCGGAAGACAAGTACGATGTTCACAAGGTGAATGCGGTGATGCTCAGGGAAATGGGGCTGACATGAAACGGTTGATGGATATTTTAGGGGCCATGGCGGGGTTGCTGCTGCTGGCGCCAGTCATTATTTTGTTGTCTTTGCTTGTGAGGATCAAGCTGGGCAGCCCGGTGTTGTTTCGACAGACCCGCCCGGGCAAGGCCGGGCAGTCGTTTCAGATGGCCAAGTTCCGCACCATGACCGATGCGCGCGATGCTCATGGCGGGCTGCTGCCGGACGCAGACCGGCTTACCGGGTTTGGGCAATTTCTTCGCGCAAGCAGTCTGGATGAGTTGCCCGAACTGTG
>UEXL01000400.1_pt1 | contig 10740 bp, 10 predicted proteins | sample 1796671 | NCBI WGS metagenome assembly UEXL01 (sample SAMEA4772471, study PRJEB27181) | metagenome
CAGAAGAGGATTTGAAAGTCCGAATGCAACAGATGATGAACAATGGTTGCCTCCCACCTATGCAATTGGGAACATGGGGCATTTATGATGATGGTGGAATCGGCCACTATTACCTTGTTCTCCATGATAACGAAATTGAAGGGTATGTTCACTCTCATACTATGCTTGGAGAGAATGTGGATGCGGCCTATATTGCTTTGAATGCCATTGATAGGCTACGCATATTGACCTTTGCTGAATCTCAAGAAGGGGTCGCTCGCCAAGAGAGCCTTTGGGTAAAAATCCTTGAAGAAGAATGATATCGCGAGTCGTTTTTGATACTCACCGTTCATATAGTAGGGTTGTTAAATGATACATAGAGGGAAAAGCGGTTTCCCTATGAACAACCTATATAGGAACACGATATTATGGACAAAAACAAATTCAAAAACACGATGCTTACAATTTTGACCGCCATTATGCTTGCCATGAGCGCAGGCGTAGTAACCGCCGATGGTTCTGACCCATTGACCCCTCCGATGGTGGGGCCGATTGGGATGGAGATGGTTTAACCAACTCTGAAGAACAACACATGGGACTAACATGAACAATGCTGATTCAGACGGCGACGGACTACCCGATGGTTGGGAAGTTGCCAATGGCCTCAACCCTACCAACGGTGGAGATGCCAATGCAGACCCCGATGGCGATGGACTTTCCAATGCCCAAGAATATGCTCAAGGCACAAATCCAAATAACTCCGACACCGACGGTGACGGCAAGGCCGATAATGTAGACCAATTCCCAACAGACCCTAACGATGGTGAGTATTCCGACTCCGATGGAGATGGAATTCCCGATGCTTATGACCCCGATTTCCAAGAATCAGATGCTGGTTCTGGTAATGGTGGAACAGAAGGTGGAGGCGAATCCGAAGCAGGTGGAGAAGGTCAAGGTCAAGGCCAAGGTCAAGGTCAAGGTCAAGGTCAGGGTCAAGGACAAGGCCAAGGTCAAGGACAAGGTCAAGGCCAAGGACAAGGTCAAGGTCAGGGTCAAGGTCAAGGCCAAGGTCAAGGTCAAGGCCAAGGTCAAGGTCAAGGTCAAGGACAAGGTCAAGGACAAGGTCAAGGGACAAGGTCAAGACAAACAAGGTCAAGGTCAAGGTCAAGGTCAAGGTCAAGGCCAACAAGGTCAACAAGGCCAACAGGACAACAGGGACAACAAGGGCAAGCAGGTCAGCAAGGCAACCAAGGTCAGCAAGGACAACAAGGTCAACAACAAGACAACGGACAAGGCCAACAACAACAAGGCGGTCAGCAAGGAGGCCAACAGTCCGAGCAACAACAAGAGGAACAGAACGGTCAAAACCAAAACGGGCAAACCCAACAACAACAGGGACAAACCCAAAACGGTCAACAAGGCCAACAAGGTCAGCAGACTGAAACTCAACAACCAACAATTAGATGGTCAGTCAGAAACGACAATGACGGTGATGGAATCCCTAATGATTTAGACAACGATAATGATAACGATGGTATTCCTAATGACATGGATGATTCACCATTTGACCACGACAATGACGGTATCGCTGATGTTGAAGACGATGATGATGGCGACGGAATCAATGATGATGAAGAAGTCCGTGATGGTAACGACATCACCAACATTTACGACCATGACAATGACGGCATCTCAAGACCGATTTGATTTGGACATTGACAATGATGGAATTGACAATTACAAAGACTTTATGAAAATGGTTCGGATGCAAGCCGTGACCATGACAATGACGGCTTGAATGATGGCGTTGATACCGACGACGATAACGATAACATTCTTGATGTTGATGAAGTCGGTGGTGCATGGAGTTCATACCGATACGACCACGACAATGATGGTATTTGGGATGCTTCGGATTTAGACGACGATAACGACGGACTTTCGGATTGGTTTGAACAGAATGACGGCAACGATGCTACAGGTCAATTTGACCCGATAACGACGGTGTGGACAACCACATTGATTTGGATGATGATGGCGACGGCATTCTTGATGCCTTTGAACTCTGATTGCCAGTTTCATATAGTCGGCCTGTGAGAACAGGGTGAGCCATATGGGTCATAGAGCGTATTACCTTGATGAAACCCAAGACGGGTGGAATGTGTATTATTCTCAATGGGGCGCGAAAGAACTGTTTTATGATGGTGCTAAGAATAATGATGTCAAATTGGGCAGGAGTATGAATCGCACAGAAAATAGAGAGTATTTTGACATCACCTCCGTTAATAATTATGCGCTTGAGTCACATTATAGTGCCAAAGTATTGAACACGACACATCCATTTGAAAAATTGATAATGATATACGGGCAAGAAGAAGCATTGTTCATTCGTTATTTGGGTCAAGAGGACTACACAGGCTATCGGCCATACAGAATTACACCCGACAACAACAAAATCCGAAAAATGAATGGCAACACAGGTCATTTTTTTGAAGACAGGAGCATCCTATTGAAATCCTCCGATATGAGAGCGAGCCAACAATCAAATACTTTCAAACAAGCGGTTGAAGGTATAGAAAAATTAGCCACGCATCCTAATGAAGAATCTATTTTGTACCTTTTGTACGAAACCTTAGACCCCTTCATTTTGAGTGTTGCTTCAAAATATATAGTCTTGATACCAATACACACCAATAAGGATGCAATGTGGTTTGACAAACTTGAAGCCTATATGGATAAACAAAGTGAAACTATGTTGGCAAACGATAAGTGGTTGGATGGTGTACTCAATAGTGGATTGGGTTCAGCCTTCTCAAACATCCCTGTTCTGCTAAAGAAAGGAAAAAAATTGGATGCTTATGGCTATGCACCGCATGGCTATAATATCAAGCAAGTGTTTTATTCCGCCTGTGAATATCATGCTAAAATGATTGACTTATTTTCGGAATATGTCTTTTACAATACCTTTTATCCCTCATCAATGAGAAATGAACAAGGCATATCGGATGATTTTGATATGTGGAGCATAGCAGGAAATGTGCCTTCATTTTCCCCCGTTGCAGGTTTTGAAATAGAACGGGACTACGGAATTATCAATGCCCACGATATGTCGGAACTGATATTCATTTCACCGCTTTCGCGTGGAGAAGTCAAATTGGATATGGAACACTTTTGGGGCGAGTTCTCCGCTAAATGTGCTAAAAAAGAAAAGTCGGAATATCCCCCACTTATATCCTCATCCCTCAAAAGAAACAACTTATGGTCGTGAGATTTTCAAATCGCGTGAATATGTTGCGTATTGCGGAAACGGATGATTCCGCACCATATCGCAACATACGAGGCATTGTTCGTAAATCCATTCTTCTGTTTCCACTTTGATAAGTGGCCCTTCACACATAGGGCATTTCAATAATTTTTCTTGTCTGTTTCGCATAGTGCATCCCGATTGCTCGGTATATCGTTGAACACTTAAATGATGTGGTTCTTTTGTCGGCAAGAGGTCGTTTTCTATGGTGATTTCAAATAGTCGTTCTATCACGCTAAGGATATGGAGTCTTGGGTGAAGAAGTATTTGCCCGATTGCGACCCCAAAATGTTTCCCTGTGCTTTAGACTATGTTCCCGAACACATATTTTTTCACATTGAGGATGCGGTGCGTAATACATGGAAACAGTATTTTGATTGGCAAAATGTTGAAGCGAGATATTCTGTTATCAAATTGAAATACCCTTGGAGTCGCCAAGTAACCGACTACAAAAGAACAAAGGCTCTCAAAACGACTCATGCAGTTTGTTTGAATGGAATCCCTACATTCCAAATGTCGGTGAAATCATATAGAGGGGAAAGAGATTGGGAATTAGAATCGTTTGATTTACCCTCCGAATGGCAGGAAAAGAAAAACGGAAATCCCGAAGGCATCCTCGCCAACCTTGATAATATGATTGTATATGGTGATAATACAATGGATTTTAACAAATCATATAACGCTTGGGTGAGTGATTACGATTCAAGAGCCAAAGAATACGATTCCATAAGTGGGAGAAAGCATTGGGGTAGCACCATGACAGGGTTTTCATGGTGGCTCAAAAAAGATTACAAAGAAAAAAGGGAAATGTTCAAACAACGCGTCAAAAGGATTTACGACACGATGAGAGATTTAACCATAGAAAGAAACTATGCAAAAGAGTTTGGATTACCGAATCTGTTTTACAGGAGGGCTTTGCTCTTACAGATTACTTCGCAAATGATGGAGGCTAAAGGGAGAGAGAGTCATATGTCAAGGGATATTGACTACACATTTTCCGAAACATACACGGTTATTCGCAATGCGATTCAAACCATTTGTTTTGGTGATGAGTCCTCCCCCAAGTGGAACAAAAGGCTGTGCAAAGTGCTGAACGAATTGTCCAAGAGAGAACATAAGCGTGTGAAAGGCAGTAGGTTTGGCGTTATCAACCATGAGTCATTAACGAGCGTTCCGATTTACACCGTTGAACAAATGTTGAAAGGATTGGGATGGACAATAGAAAATGAAACAACCGCAGATGTTCCAACCGAGGGTTCGGGGAAAATAAACAACACATACCCCATGCTTAAAAAATACAAATTGAAAGAAGCATATAGAGAATACTCAAGCACTTTGGGCCTTCAATCATTCCTTGATTTAGGGCGAATACAACTCATCGTCAACACGAAAGGCGACCCCGATAATGGAAAAATGTACTATGGTGAAATAAATCTAAGCGACCATTCAGCATTGAATTATTGGGGTGGAATCCTTTTGAACACCATGAACCTATATAGCGACCCGGCGGAGTTCATTTGCTTCATTGACCCAATCAAAAAATACAGTTTCCCCGATACAATGTCTTATTCACGATGGATTGACAAAGAGAGGATTTTCAAAAATGGCAACATACATTACATATCATACCCTCAAAATCAATTAAGCAAAAAATATGGAGTCTTACCTCCTTTAGCATTCAACCGATGATTCCTGTTTTAACCTTGAGAGGGGGCTTTGCGGAAAGCATACGGGTAATCGGAATGAAGGTTCTCCCTTAACTTGTTTGCTTCAAACAAACCGTCTTTATCCTCATCATAATACATGAAACGGACAGGTCTGCCATATTTTCTTTGTCTGTTTCGCAAACCTTTCTTGACATTGCTTCTTGCATTGCGATAAACCTTAGATTTCACTTGAATCCCAATCATGGGTGAGAAGGTTTCAAAACTGCGGTTGTAAGAACGCCCTTCAATTTGTCCAATCTCTAAATCAACACCATAACGAATATCGGTATGACTATCGGCTTCACGGACAATATATGGAGGCAAAACCCATTTTTTCAATTCCTCAAGACACATTTTTTCAAAACGAATGCCTACAAGGGGGGCGACCACGAACAGTTGCCTAAACCATTCCTCGCATTCGTCGCGGGTGAAAGGGTATTCTTCTTTGAGGTTATTTTTCTTACGCCATTCCTCGTCTGTTTTTTGCGTTTCATACATGACTTCTGCCCAATCCTTGATTGTTCCGTTGCCTTTGCTTCGGCAATCACGACAAAACTTGCCGTCATGTTGAGTAATCAATTGAATGACTTCTTCTTCTGTGGTGGCCTTATGAGAGCCAATGACTTTCATAATCGGTATGGTCAAGTGTGGTGCGCCCAAACCATGTTTCGCACATAGTCTGTCAAGTGCGCCTCCTGTTTTTGCCATGTTGATGCCTCTTACAAATCCTCATATCATTGACGGTATATGAACTCTCCCGTTGGTGAATGCGTTTAGCACCCTATTTCTGCACCCTTACAAGGGCGTGGATTGAAATAGTCGTTTCGTGGATTAAAGGATATGCCTTTTCCTCAATCCGCTAATGGCAGGGAGAGTCGGTTGGATATATCATCCTTCGCGGATAAGAAATTGAAAGACCTCAAAAACAGAATTGACAAGGACACAGGAGTTTTTGAATCAACATCGTGGGTTGAGAATATAAAAGGTGATTTCGTGTCTATTCAAGAATTGATAAATCAAAAGAAGGCTTTGGTTGAAACGACAGGAAACAGATGGTGGTCAAATTATACTGATAATGATTTAATTTTTGTTTCTGTTTTTAATGGTGATATTGATGTGAACGAGATGTTGTTTTACCACGATGGTTATTATTGGCTTTGCACAGGCAACCGTAATCCCGACAATAAAAAATCGGAGGCAGACCTTGGCAATGTTAAATTGTATGGTTGGAAAGTACCTCTTTCTAAACCTCTTGAATTGCATTTTGGATGTCACTTTTGGTATAAGCCAAAGTTCAACGAATCTCCTTTTTCGGATAAACGCCTAAATGCAGATGTGTATTCAAACATACCTTGGGATTCAAAAATTGAGTTTAAGACCTTTACAAAGTTTAGATTTAGCAACACCGAAATCACTCACGATACGGATAATGCCGAAAACAAAGTAATGGATTTGAGTTATCAAACAAATTATTATATGCCGAGAATGGGAATAGAACCCTCCCCTATCTGTAAAAGCCTTTCACAATGAAAATACAAGCCAAGAAGAACGATTGGAATTGTTGAAATCCTTGCCTTTTTTTGCTCAAATCACACAGGAGGGAGGAATCATTGATGTTTCATCATGTGAGTGGACAAAAAAGGATGATAGAACAGGCAAAAACAAAATGACTTCGCAAGAAGTATATGACTATGTTAAATTAGGTTTTGACCAAGCAACGAAATCGTGTCTTTTGTTGATACCTCAAAAGCCGATTGGCGTTGTTGAATATCATGGTGTCTTGAATTACGGAGTGATATGAATATGGCTGATGATGAGGATAAGACCTATACCTTTGACGAATTATCGCCCGAAGCGCAAGAGAAAGCGTGTGATAACAACCGATATTGGAATGTTGAGGATAATTTTTGGCTTGAAATGGATTACTACGAAACTTGGCTGAATCAATTGTGTGAAAAACGCGGGGTTTCTTTTGATACAGGTGGTTCAATGGCAATCCGAGAAGAATACAGTCGTTGGTGGGTTGAAATTGAAAACGAATATGAGGTTTTGCCGTTTGAAGTGGACAAATGGGTTTTGGCTACACCTACACCCAAAGCCTTTGGGTCTATCAACAATTACAAATTGTTCGTAAGTGATTTTGAATCATTGTTGGAAAAAAAGAAAAAGACCCATACATCTGTCAATTTCAAGTTTAATGCTCCAATAGAATCTCAAAGACAAACGATGTTGACTTTTTTTGAAAGGCAATTTAGAAGGTGTTGAAATCTCTTTGCGTATGGATTATGAGGGAGGTCATTACGCCACGAACCGAAACAATAGCGAATGGGCGGTTGACACCATAAAAATTGAACGGACAATTGATGGTGAGGATTATGTGTATGAGCAGGAGGATATGACATGGGAAGGTCATGCTGAATATGATGATGGGGAATACCTTTCTATTGATGGAATGCCTTTTGATGTTTCATTAAAGGCAGGGAGGGCATTGAAGGTGGCTAAATCTGTAAGTGTTAATGTAATCAAACCAATTTACGATGCGGCTACGCTTGCATTAGCCCCTATGTTCAAAGAATGGTTTGACGAAAAAATAGATTACCTCGCTGAATCGGCTGAACAACAATATGATTACCTTATTTCCGATGAGGCAATAGGTGAATCGCTAATGGCAAACGAAATGGAGTTTGACAAAGACGGGAATATGGCATAGATTTTAGCCCATATTCAAATAGTCGTTCTGTAAAATGTGGCTATGTCGGTATTCGGTGTGGACACATTTTCAAAGACATTCAATGATTCAATCGTGGCTGATGTGGTGGGAAAACTCAAAGGAGGGGCAAACAAATTGTTGCCTCCAAATGTTAAGCCTGTCTTACCGAAGCCCGAAGAACCGATTCCCGAAAAAGAAGAAGAACCTGTTGATGTTGATGATGGAACAATAACAGACGATTCCACAGAAGAAGAACCTGTTGATTCAAGCGGTGATGGTGAAGCCTCACCCGTTGAAGAAGAAGAAGAAGAAGAACAGGATGATTCCGCTATCGGTGGAGGTGGCTCATATGAGGAAACAGATTCCGAACCCCTACAAGGCGCAATAGGTGGTGCTATATCATCGGCAATTGACGGCTTTTTGATGAAGGCATTGCTTGGAGTCGGTGTGATAATGGGTGCGGGTTATGCTTATGAGAATCGTGAAGAAATCAAGGGCTATTTCAAGTCTGTTTCAAAAGGCAAAGTGGCTTGATTCAGTTCAATACTTTTTCGTGAAGTTTTCGCGCTCCGATTTGCGCTGTGGAAACTTATTGCGTAAAAAAACGCATTACCGAAACAGAAGTTTGAATAAGTTCGTGATTTAATAAAAATACAAATCGTAGTAAATAATGTGTTGATTCATATAGTCGGTCTGCCTCATAACATCATGGTGAAGCGACATTCAATTATTGAGCGTCGGCAACTTGAGTTGTTTTACAACGCCAACCCTAAAAATGCGGGTGTCCTTAACCACGAAGGATTTTATGTCGTTGATTGGGCGAAAGGTGTTGCTATGCCCGACCCTTATTCGCCATATGATGATAATGATGGTGCATCACTTTACAAGGCGGAATTAGAGCCAACGATTCAAGGTGAGATTACCACAGAACCTATGACTGTATATCGGAGAATGGATTGGAAACAGTATTACGATGGTTTGGAATTGGGATATTTGCACCCAATGAGAACTCGTATGGAATTGCGCCCCGATGAAAACATCGGAGGAACATGGGGGAGAGGACAACCCCAAATATGGGCGGCACGAAAACCCGATTTCAATTCACCTTTGAAGCATTTGAAAGGGAAAAAAGCCAAACAATTGTTTGAAATTGATGTTCCGATTGGAACAAGGATTGGAGAGGGGCATGATATTCAACTCTTTGACTCAATCCCGATTGAAAATGTGCGCCCGTTCTATATGGGTGATGAAGAAGAATATACTCATATGGCTGAAACCAAGCCATCTAAAATTAAACGGTGTAAAACCTGCCGTAAAGAAGGCTATAATGCAAGTCAATGTGTTTCCGAAAATGTTCCCTTTTCAAAGGGTGGTTTTTGGGAGGAATACCTTCAATCTCCCTCTTATTCATCCACTCCCAACAAAGAACACAGGGATAACCCGTTGCGATTTGGCTATCAAGAATCCGATTTGTTTTGGGATGAATGGGGGAGTCCATACAGGATGAAAAAGAAATGGGCTAAGAATGAACCTTATGGAATAGCGGAATCTGCAAACTTTGGTTATGGAAAAAAGGGTTATCCTTATGACACAGGAATTGTAAAGTCAAAGCCAAACTCGCCAATAATTTTGAGCGAAATAATGAGGTTGAGGGCAATAGAGGATTTTTCCAATAATTTGAAAATGGCTAAAACAACATCGTGGGGCGATTTGAAGAAACAATTGAAAGGAAAATCTGTGGTAATCGGAGAGGTGGAATATAGCGCTCCAACCTTGAAGGATGCGTTCAAGTATTTGTCCAATGAAACAATTCTGCAAATAAGAGTGGTTGAAGGTGAAGAACGATGGAATGATGGGTTATTGATAATCAGTTTTGATTATGAGGGGGAACGGTGGGATTTCATAACCACACCTACAAACGCAACATCTCAACCATATGTTGAGTTTCCCATAGAGTTCAAAGAAGCCTTCGGCATTCAAAATAACATAGTTGATGCGAAGCACATGAAAAAATATCACCCCCATTACCTGCGGTGGTTAAAATTAACTGATGATGCAAACTTGAGATATTGCCCTTATGGAAATACTGAACAACTTTACCCGTTTGATTCAAGGTTGCCTGAATGTGTGTGTCCATTATGTTTGAAGGATAAAAATACTCATATGGCTGAAACCAAACCCTAAGACTTCTAAAGGCTTGATTGTATATCCAAACCGAATGGCTGAATTGATTCGTGATGGTGATAAGCAGATGATTGTCAAAGACAAACCTTTGGATATAGCAGGTAAGCGATATACGGTTGTTACCAACAGAAAGGGCTACGCCTATATCCAATTGGGTGCTATGCAAACACTCACCTTACCCAAGTTCAAGGCTCTCAAGGACAAGCACTTGATTACACCCGAAGAGAGAGTCAAGTATTTCAAAGGCAAAAGGAGGCTCTATGCTTGGCCTGTCAAGGTTTTGAGAGAGTTTGACAAAGCCTATCCGACAAATGCCCCCCTAAGACCGCAGGATATTGCACCTAAATTGAAAACCTATGCAAGCGAAGAAACAAAGGCGCATGATTGGGAATTGAATGGTGTTGGATATGATGGAGAAACCGTGAGTATCACTTGTAGTGAATGCGGTCATAGCGACTACGCACAATGTCATATTCACCAATTGGAGGATTTAGGCAAAAACGACCCAAAAAAACCTATCATTGTACGAGGAAAAGATGCTTGCATGAATGGCGTTCAAGAGGACTGTGGGGAATGCGAGGGAACAGGAACTTGTGACCCCGATTTTTGTTATGCAGAAGAGGGTCAACCCCATTGTAGCCTGTGTAAAGGAACATCAATTTGCTATTATTGCGAAGGAACAGGTCTTGACCCCGATGTTTCCGAAGGTGATGAATCACATCGTTGGAGATTATATGCTATGCCTCATCTCACCCATCGGGATAGGCAAGGAGTCAAAATCATATGCGAAGATTGTGGAGTTGGTGATGTTTTCCAAGCATTCGTGCCAAGTGAATGTCTTGGTTTTCAAGGCACTT
>UEXL01000561.1_pt1 | contig 10724 bp, 14 predicted proteins | sample 1796671 | NCBI WGS metagenome assembly UEXL01 (sample SAMEA4772471, study PRJEB27181) | metagenome
TCTTATCCTGTACTTCACGAATACGATTTTGCACAATAGCCTTAGTAACACCACGCTGTCTTCCAACTTTAGCGTTAGTAAAAAGATGCTAGATTCTGCACGTATGTGTTATCAGCGGCCTCAAAGTCAGCATGAGTAAAAGACCCTGTGAATGTTAATTTGACCCCACTTGTCCCGCCATTAGCGATAGCAGTAACTGTTTTCTCAACACCAAGTGGGTTAGCATCACTGTAGATGAGAATAGTATCATCTACTTCAGTACCGCATCTACGATAGTCTTCACCAGTGATAAATACACCGTCTGATACAGAATCTGCTGATGTGGCAACTGGTTCTTGTGGCCCGATACCAAGGTAATCTGCCACCTTTTGAGGAGTAGTGTACACAGTATCACTGGGATTAAGAGGGCGAGTTTCGCCTTCACCCGGACTGTATACTGAAGGCATTACTCACGAGCCTCCTCATTCCTAGTAGCAAGATTATATTCCATAGGTTTCTTACAAGTAGCGCATGTTTCACGCCATAAGAAATGGAGCATACCACAGTGCGTGCGTACACCTTGTACCTGAACCTATATTGAGTATATCAGCAGCCTCGCTATTGCGATTACGCTGTTCATTTGTAATGCCTTTCAGTGGATTATCGGGGTCAACAAACGCTGACAAATCCATGCTTACATCTGAACGTAATGCCTGTTTCTGAAAACGACTAATGTCGTCGAAGTCAATAGTTGAAATCTCTAAGCCCATTCATCTCCCCCACACTCAGACATAGGCTACAATAATGTAAATGTTACCTAAGACCGTTATGGGGTCAGATGCGACTAAACTGGTAGTAGAAGAAGCGTCGCCTATTGTACCAACTGCTGTTTCAATAGCGGTTGTTAAGTCAGCGGGAGTAGCAAACTCTACTGGAGAGAATGAGCCCCACTACCTTGTATTTAGGTGTTAAGTTAGCCATGATTAGTCACCTTAAGAGCGGCGACCAATTGCGATAAAAGTTCCAGCCTGTGCAGGGTTTGTGTTAGCGATTGTGCCATCAGCCAAACCACCCGCAATACGGATAGTTGTACCATCAATTCGTACATCAGGTGCAAAGACTACTTCTTGTTCGTCAGCAGTACCACCTGTATCTGTAATTGGTCTTGATGCGATTATACCGCTTGAGTTTGCACCTGCAAAGTCAATACTTGCTAATACGCTACTCAAATCAATTGCGTTATCACCAGCGGCGTATGAGCCTGTTACTATCATTCTGTCACCGAAATATGTCGGTCTTGGGTCTATCGTTACTGCCATTATTCATCATCTCCTTCTTGAGTTTCTTCTTCTGCCTCTTGAGTCTCTGCTACTAGTTCTTCTGTTTCAGCGACCCCATCAGGTCCCATTACAGTTTCAACTAACTCAAGTAATTGAGTTTTGGTTGCATAACCTCTTGGTTTAATATCATAAGTGGCTAACCACTTTGCTATGTCTTTGCGAGCCCATCCTTCATCAGGTATTCCGTCTCCACCTTTATCGGTAGTACCACGTAGTTCAGCATCATCTACCGACCAACCTTCTATCCTGAAGTCTGTTTCTCCTAGACGAGGGGAGTAGTGGTCAAGCCAAGCCGAAGTTACTTCGACTGGTCTATTCTGCTCCCAATCTCTCATCTTTGCATCAGTCGCTCTGCGTGTGTGAGAACGCCCAATATATGTTATTATAGGCACGTTAAGCACCTTCAACCAAGTATTAACATTGTTAAGTAACAGTTATCTGCTGCTGCTTCTGCGTGAGAGGTTACAACCAATCCGCTAAAAGTAACTGAGAATGTTTTATCTGCTGTAGGGTAAGCGTTTCCTACGATGGTTACAATCTTACTGATGTTACCACTCATAGTGAATGCTTCTGTTGCCGCCGCTTCAAGGTCGTACTTGACCGTGACTAAACGAAGGCTACCATTAGCGTCTGTAGTGTTACTGTTCTTTGCTTGAAAGCCAGCAAGTGCGCCCGGATAAGAGCCCGCTGCTGCACCGCCGTCAAGCCATGCTGTTTCGTCTACAAGTGTTCCTGTACGCATATCTAAATCGAGCACTACTTCTAAATCAGTAATGTCTCCATCATCGTATGCGAACGTCAATCCATTGTTTGTGTATGATACTGCTGTCATAATTCATCATCTCCTTATTTTAATTCCTAATCTCCACATCACTTCAAGTCCCTTACGCTACCCTGAGCACGGAAGAAGGTAGTCCAAACTTCACCCATTGTACGGTAAAGTCCTTCCTGTCCTAGTCTGTTAATTGCGAACGGGTCGCCAGTGTCGATTCCTGACTCAAAGTATTGAGTAGGTATTGCTGTAGAGAAGTATAGATAGTCAGTGTCAAGGAAGTACATTCTACTGATGCCGTCCTTTTCAACGTCCTTAGAAGGAATGATTGGGACACCGTTGTAGGTTGCTACAATGAAACCTGCTTCAATACCCGGTACACCTTTAACACCGTTGTAGGTGTAACTCTCTTCTCTTCCATGAACCTTGCTGAGCCTGTAGCAATTGCTGTAGTCTCATTAGAGTGTCATATCCAGTTAGGATAACCTTTGGATTACCACCAAGTTCCCACATTCGCTGGAATGTGTCATCTAGTTGGTCAAGTGACATAGTACGGCGGTTACCGGATGCTCTGTCGCTACCACAGTTTACAACAGCGTTAGACCATGCGTTTGCACTTCGGTCAATGCTGTAGATGTCAAGGTCTGTTGCGCCACAGTGGTCTGTACCTGCTGAGCCGCCAGTTTCCATAGATGTTAGTCCACCGGAAGAGCCACCGTCGTTTCCGGTGATTCGGTCAAGTGATTCAAAGTTGTTACCTGCTACTGTTTCAGAGTCAGTAAGAAGCATCTTGTTTACCATTTCAGCGTGGTGCTTACCCATTTCTTCTTTAAGAACTGAGCGCATGTCACCCATACCGTCATCCTTGTCAGCAAGGAATACAGCGACTTCGCTTACATCGAATGAGTGAGCGATTGTCTTAGGCTTTGCAGCAACATGTTGGAACACAGGCTTTACAGTGTCAGGTAGTGTACCGTTCTCTGCAATTCCACCGTGGACAACTCCTGCGTTAGGCTTGTCAGTAATAACTCTCCATCCACTGCGGTCCCAAGGGCGCTTTGGCATGATAGAGAATGCGTTGAACTCTTGGTTCAACTGTGACCATACCTTGCGACCATAGATTGCTTGGTAGGTTCCTGCGGTTGTAGACATCATAGGTGAGTCTGCTTTCAATAACTCGCTTCCTGAGTAAGAGTAACCCATAGCGTTTCCTGCGCCATAGTAGTATCTCTCCATATCAGTGACTGTTCGTACGTAATTTCGTGCCATATTTTTTCATCTCCTTATTTTCATTTCTTAGTTATTGAGTTTCACTCGCCTCGGAATAATCCTCCAGCGAGTTGGTGAACTTCATCCCATGACATGTTACCAAGGTCAGCCGTAGAAGGGAACTCGAAATCAGTGGATGCGGATTTTGCGATTGTAGAAGATTCTACAGAAGAGCCGATGTTGTCGATTCTTTCATTAAGTGTTCCAAGAGCCTTCATGACTTCATCAAGAGGTTGGCGAGCATCGAAAGCCTGTGCTTTTGCTTTTTCAATTTCCATACTGGATTCTTGAGCGAAGCGAGACTCGAAGTTGACTTCCATACCCTTACGTAGTTGCTCTTCTTGCTTTGCAGCCTTGAAGACTTCGTATGCGTATTCTAGTGAAGCAGGGTCTACAGATGTGATGAAATCACTCTTTTTCTACAGAGCCTGAGCCGCCACGAGTTAGACCAGCACGGCTTAGTGCGTTAGTAGATGGTGAGCCACCTTCTTGTGCTCTTCCCTTAACTTGTCCTGCGAAGCGAGAATCATAGTCAGATAGTTCTTCAGGTGTAGAACCAAGGTTTGCTTTACTGATACCATCGAAATGGTTTCTTGCACCTGTAGTATCTACACCAGCAGACTTTAGAGTGTTCTCCATCCAATCTAGGTATTCAGCAGATATAACGTCAGAGTATTCAGATTTTTTCTTCTCATCTTTCTTCTCATCTTTCTCATCATCATCGGCTTTGTACGCTTTCTCAGACTTATCTTCGTCTTTGTCATCGTCTTTCTTACCTTTCTTATCTTTCATAGCCTCTTTTAGAGCAGGTGGTAATTCGCCCTTCTCCATTGAGTCTAGTCGCCCTTCCAAGCGCTCGAGAACGCTGTTCATCTGTTCCATAACATCATCTGCCATTTTCTTCATCTCCTTATTTTTGTCTTCTTTTAATATCTTGAATGTTGCTTCAGGGTTTATTCCTTTTTCGCAGATAGTGATTTCATGGAGTTCGAGTTTGCTGATTTCTTGATAATTGCCGTGGCTGCTATCATGTTTCCGAACTCGCTTGAATGCTTGTCCTCCGATGCTGAATCCCGTTAAGTTCCCCCTTTCTGACCTCTGCTGACACTTCACGTGCTTTTTCGATGTCATTTCTGAGTTGAACTACGACGAACATTCCTGCATCGTCAACTTCGCTTTTCCATAACCTCCCTTCACTGTCTGTGTATTGTGGAATGACTTCTCCTACCTGAATGTTAGAATGTGCTAGTTGCACGTTTCTGTATTTAGGCTCTGTCATGTATTTCTTGAAGGCATCCTTCAAGGCTGACCGAGTAATCAAATCCCCCCTGCTTGTCGACCAGTTCGACACTAGCGTAACCTGCGACCACGAGGTCGTTACCCCCTTTGAGAAGGGAGAGGTTGTCTTGTCGAGTTCTGAGTAACACACTAAACACCTCTTGTCTGCTTTTGGTATATTAATAAAGCGGCATCACTCATTTTCCTCATCTCCTTCATAAACGTTAGACTCCTCTCTATTTTTTTGCTTTAGCCTCTTGCTACGAGCCGCTGGGTATTCTTCTTCGGGGTCTTCGGTAGGACGTTCCAACATATCCCAGTCAGGTAGTGACTCTTCACTTGTAAGAGAAGTAGGGCCTCTAGGTGACTCAGTACCATCACCTACATCTATTCCGAAGCCTTGAGCGCCTACTCTTCCTGACATTTTTTTCTTTCGCTACCTTATCTACTAAGTTAGCAATACGACTTAGAGTCTTTACCATTTGAGGCTTTAGAATGTTCATTTCATCATCATCATCAATAATACCAGCGGATTCTTTTTCACTTTGCTTACGATGTTTAGGGTCTGACATACTACGTGTACCACTTTCAATACCGACTTTTACGCCCTTTAGCATTAAAGAGGCTGCTTGATTCCATAAAGGTCGTAGGCTTTCAGCCAATAGAATAGGATATTCATTCTTTTGTAAATCAGCCAAGGTGGAGTAAGGGGAGTGAGCCCACTGCCCATGTGCGTTTCTATTCATCTTGTAGATTACATCATCTACTTGAGGTATAGATACTGTTAATTTATTATGTGTTACGTCGATTGAAAATTGAACAGGTATAACAGAATGTGATTTAGTTAACAGTGACAATGTCTCAAGAGAAGCAGGAGCATCATCAGTCTCTGTAACTATCTTAGATACGGCTACGTCGTATATAGTCTTACCATTTCGATTTCTTGATTTAACACCTGAAGTCTTAACATTCACAAAGTCACCTTCTTCAAATGGTTTAGAACTCTTTACAGTACCCACATCAAGATATGATTGTCCTTCATATTCTACACCACGATTACCGAAACCTTCTACATCGAGTGGCCCTGCTCCTAATCTATAAGTGAAAGGACCTTTACCCCTAACATCTAAAATGATGAGAGTCACTTCTTTATCAGGTCTAAGTAAGAACCACTTAGGGTGTCTTCTCTCTCCACGCATGTAAGTAGAGGTAGCGTCACGAAGTAAAATACGCTCTCCTGATTCATTTAAACTTTCAACAACCGTCTCTAGTCCTTCATTATCTGTTAATCGTAGATTATGAGGGCCGGGAATTATGACATGTTCATGGCTATCGAACTGTCCTCTTAGAACTTTCAAACGCTCTCGTACAGTCATGTCGGCTATGTTTGTATCATCGTATTCTATTATGTCTACAATGTTAATCTCACCACCGTCCTTAACAGCATCTAACATCCAGTTCTTGTCATTTAGTAGTTTGAATTGTTTTCTATCTTCAGGTGATAAAGCAACATCACCATCCTTATCATATGCTGTGACTCTATTACCCTTCTTACGAACTATGAATCTTTCATCAGCAGGGAGTATTGAAGCAGCCCATTCACCACTAAAACCACGTAATGCTTCAAAGTCCTTAACTGAGAATATACGGTGCATAGGAAGAATAGGAAGTGGTTTACCATCATCACTCTTAATCAAAACATCAGGGTCCATGAGGGCAGTAAGTGTATCACCCATATCATCAGATTTACCCATATCATCAGGATTATCACTCTCGGCTCTACCTCCAAGTAAAAGATTAGGGTTCTGAGAATTAGGACCGCTAGGGAATTGTCCGGGTAAAGCCATTACTTGTTTCACTGTATCTTCACCATGAATAGCATTCAAAGATTCCTCGGAAATAGAATGAAGTTGTTGCTGACTAGGCATGTTAGTTCCAGCCACAAAGTTACTACCATCCCATTCTATTCCAACTGTAGGGAGTCATTGGGTAGCCCATTTCCATAGCACCTGAAACGAAATAGTCGCCTACGTTGGCTCCCTTTAATGACGTAGCGGGGTGTATTTCTCGCCCATGACTTCTGTTTAATTTATCAATAGGAGTCTCTGTACTATCTATTGTGGGCTTAATAGCATGTTCAACGTCAACCATTTTAGGGTCTACTGCGATTATATCATGAATTAAACTTTTAACTTTACTCTTATTGTGACTTTTATCCTTCACATCACCCATCGGTAAGTGCATTAATCCATATTTTTCAGATTCTGGTTTGTAATGCTTGCTCATTAAACGAGGAATTACTCCTAATTTACCAAGAAAATTAGTCTTAAACCACTCGTTCAAACCTTTAGTTTCTTTTCCTCTCTCTCAGTAGTTCTACCAGTCAGTGCTTTTTCCCTAGCCATTTCTTTGTAACGCTGAACTACAGGCTCGTTATCATAAGTCTCTTCAAAAGCATTCATGTGATTAGTATGCTTTTCATGGTCTAAGGAAATGTCTTGACCTCTAGGATGGAAAGCCATTCCAGTGCTCAATAAAGAGCCGTGGGTCATAGCCCGTAAACCACCTTCAGTAGGAGCACTATCACGTAGCCTTTCAGCAAGGTCTTTGTGTTGCTCGTAAAGAGGGTCATCTTCATCGTGGTCAAAACCAATAGCAGCTCATAACATCTTCAATTGACATATCATGGGTAATGTCAACACCGTGTTCCATAGTGCTTAGCATCATATTACGATGAGGAACTATTGTATCACCAGTAATTTCAGAAGCAATCGCACTAGCGGATTTTATTTTTTCTTCATCTATACCGGGACCATAAGTGGTTAGTCCATGTGAATCATTAGGTGCTATCATAAGCATTCTATTAGCATCATGGTATAGACGTGATGTGTTAGAAAGAAACTTCAATTTGTTAGTAGTATCGAATGCAGTAGGGTCTTCTTTTTCCATAATAGGTTTGAGTTTAGCAGCCATTTGTGTGATAGCAGTTAAGTCACCATCCATTTTTAGGTCAAACTGTTTATGATGATGAGTCATACCTCTACCCGAAGCAAGGGTAGTAGCGTCAACTTCTTCAAGATTCTTTAGATTCATTTTAGCAGCCATCAGTTTATCCATTAAACCGTCAGGCATTTCATCTCCAGTGTCGGCATACATAGTCACCATATCTTCTAAATGATTAACTTCATCTAAAGCACTCTCTAGTTTCTCTTGATATTCAAGAGTGGATTTCTCAGGTAAGTCTTTTCTACTTTTACCTGACAATTCATGAACAGCGTCAAACACTCTAGCGTCACCAGTATGAGTACGGTGTTGTTTATTTTTTGGTAATTTCATTTCAGTGTGTTTTAACATTCTAACTTTAGCAGGTTTATGAGGAGGGTGATTTCTACCTAATCTAGTGTGTACATTGTGACTTAAACGACCATTGTCACGGATTCTAGTTTCAATCCCGGTAGCACTTTGTCCTCTCTGCATTATCGGGTTATGCGCTGATGTAGAACGACCCTCAAGATGGTGAGTAAAGCCACCTGTACCAATAGCATCTACCCTCTCATCTCTAGTAAGTCTACCTAGAGTATTTGCTATCTCAGGGTCTAAAGTAGAATGCCCTATATGATGACTTTGTTTGGTGTTTCTGTTTTTGAATCTCCCCTTTTTACTTTCTTTTCTATGAGAGGAGGCATCCCAAAAGGATTGAGTTTGATGATGACCCATAGACGAACTATCCATCATTTGAGAATCAGCAGGTACAACTGAGCCAAATAATCCTACATTTTTATTATTGATTCTCAGTGCTCCTTCAGGGGTAATATCCCCAATTAGACTATTACCTTCTTCATCTTTAGGCATCCAGTCATGTAACATTTCAAGTTTTGCTAAAGAACTACGACCATTCCCACCACGCATGAAAGGCATACTGAATATAGCACCATTCCCAACAGTACCGTGTTGGGTACGCATCCATAAATCATTTTCATCTTCAGGAATATCTTCATCATGGGGGCCGTTAAAACCTAAATGACCGTGAGATTCTGCATTCCTAATCATCTTATCTTTTAGTAAACCTATGCGTTTTTCAACCATTGTCTCATCGAGTTTTTTCATATCCTCAACACTTAATGGTCTATCAGTGTGATTAAAGTGCCCTTTTTCGTTAACTTCGTAACCATCTTTTGTTTGTTTTAACCCAAGAAGATGAAGTAAGGCTGCTCTATTTACTCCCCTATTCATTACATTTTCACCAGTGTCTGCTAATGCTTGTATTACATCTTGTGATTTTAATGACTGCTTCAACTTAGGATAACTTCTCAACCCATGAATACTAGTAAGTGGTTCTGAATCCCCACCACCATGCTTTTCATTTAAAGCATTAATAATAGCATTAGCCATATTTCCATGCTCTTCGTGATGAGTGTCATGTAAAGCATCATACAGTAACTGGTAATCATGGTCATTCATATCACGTACATCGCCCTCTCCCTCAACATGTTTTCTTTGATTCTGAGAAGTATGAATTATACCTCTCATTTGATGGAAAAACTCAGGAGAGAACCTATGCTTTAAATTACGTTTTATTCGACCAACTGATATATGCTTACCCTTACTCCCATCTATGGATATTTTTTGAGCCCCTTGTGATGTTGAGCCACTGCCCATTAAATGCTCTACAACGTTATTTCTCTGCGTTGGTGAAAGCCATTCAAGACCTAAATTATAACCACCCCATCCTAATGATGTTCTCATACCACTATCATTTACGTCTTTATTCATCCAGCCTTTTATCGCATTATCCATATGGGCTTGCGCTATAGCAAAATCCTGTTCTTCGGGGTTACTATATTTTTTTGTAATTGAATCAACTAGGTCTTGATTTTCATGTTTCCAGTTTTCAAGATTGTCTAAGTACATATCATGAAGGTGAGAGTCGTGAAGAGGTCCTGAAAAAGGATGTGATATTTCACCAGTGATAGAATCCTTAACACCAGTAACACTGGAATTATTGTTTTTCACATGATGGTTTTCTTGCATTGTTTCGTGCTTTTTTATTTGCTCTGCTAAAGAACTAGCACCGGGTTTAGAAGGTAAGTATAAGTCTCGTAAAGTTTCAATGAAAGCAGGTAGACCAGTACGTACATTAGTCGTTAAAAGAGGGTGGTTTTCCTTTTGAAAAAGGATGGGTGTTAGGATAAAGAGAGTCTTCTTTTATATCAGCATCAGGGAAGAGGCTCACGAAATCATGAGTAGTAGATTCTTTAAATCTATTTTGCCAATGATGGTCAGGTACAATGTTTGCTGTTGAACCAGTAGAAAGATAAGAGGTATCATATGTTCTTTCACGACCACGTTGCTCTAATTTTCCTCTTTCTTCTTGCCGTCTTTCTAAACGGCCTTCTGCTATCTCTTTTCTATCACCGGAGGCGATTTTTTCCTTCCAAGACTTTTCATCCTCTTTCATCTCTTCTTTGACTACTAAATCACAAATGAAATCTTCAGGGCCTTTAACTACATCGTAGCCGTGTCTTCTTAGGTTCTCACTCGCTAGAACATAATTACCAACTGAGTAATCATAGTCTAATTCATCAAGAATAGATTTGACTAAGTCTGAACGTGCTCTTAGATACCAGTCAGCAGCATCTTCTCGCACATCATCATCAACACCACCATCAGTATTGAGTCCATTCAGATGGTGGGGCGGAGTCACGGTGACCTTCTTCAGCGCCAACGTTATCGTGGCCTGTGCCCGATAAACCGGGGCAGTCCATACCGAATCCTAACTTACAGCCTGAAAATTGATTGCCACCACATTGACGACATACTGCCTTAGCCAAATCTTCTTTTGCTTTGGCTAGTGCCTCTTCTGCCTTTGATAGCACTCCGTTCTCAACTTGGCGTTGTATACTATCATGTGGGTTCATTTTAGGAGATAAGAGCCTCAACATTCACTGATTCAGATATTGAACCTTTGTTGGTTACATCTTCACCATTGTATAAATGTTGATTAGTGGAGTAATAGGCGTTGCGAGTTTGTCCTCCGCTTTCAGCAGCAAACATTACGTTTTGAGGATTAGAATCAAAGGAAGTAA
>UEXL01001308.1_pt1 | contig 10718 bp, 27 predicted proteins | sample 1796671 | NCBI WGS metagenome assembly UEXL01 (sample SAMEA4772471, study PRJEB27181) | metagenome
CTAACAGATCTTACAGAAAATACTATGCGAAGTTATGAAAGAAATCCTGATGACGAGAATAGATTATTTTATGTAGGTGCAACAAGAACAAAAGAAAACTTACATATAATAGAACCAAAAAAATATGAGAAAGGATATACTATGACAAATAAAGATATGTTTAAATAACAAACTACAATTCTTTAGAAGACCAGGTAGGCGGGAAACACTACCAAAATGAAAATTCAACCCGCAGAATTTATAAATGAAAACAAATTACTTTTTGCAGAAGGCAATGCTATAAAATATATTTGTAGACATCAATCAAAAAGCACAAGACATAGAAAAAGCAATACATTATTTAGAAATGATACTTGAAAGGGATTACGATGCAGATACCTCTATTTAAACCACAAACAGAATGGCTACCACCAGAAAATTTTCCAGACTTATCTAAGTATGATGACATTGCTATTGACTTAGAAACTAAAGACCCAGACTTAATAAAGATGGGATCAGGTTCTGTTGTAGGTAGAGGTGATGTTGCAGGGATAGCTGTAGCTGTACCGGGTTGGTCTGGTTATTATCCTATTGCTCACGAAGGTGGTGGTAATATGAGTCGAGCAAAAGTATTAAAATGGTTTCAAGGTGTATTAGATACACCTGCAGATAAAATATTTCACAACGCCATGTATGACGTGTGTTGGATTAAAGCGCTTAGTTTAAGTGTCAGCGGTAGAATAATAGACACGATGATTGCATCGGCCCTTGTTGATGAAAATCAAATGCGCTATGACTTAAACAACTGTGCTAAAAGATACACCGGTAAAGGTAAGAATGAAAGTGATTTATATGCAGCTGCAAAAAGATTGGGGTGTTGACGCCAAGGCAGAAATGTATAAACTACCTGCCATTTATGTAGGTGCATACGCAGAAAAAGATGCAGAGATAACTTTAGAGTTATGGCAAGAACTTAAAAAAGAAATACTTCACCAAGATATACAATCTATTTTTGATATGGAGACTGAATTGTTTCCTTGTCTTGTTGATATGCGTTTCCTAGGGGTGAAGGTAGACGTGACAGCAGCCATCAATTAAAAAAAGAACTAACCAAAAAGAAGAATCATTATTACACCAAGTGAAAAAAGAAACAGGAGTAGATACTCAAATATGGGCTGCACGATCGATCGCACAAGTTTTTGATAAATTGAAACTAGACTATGATAGAACTGAAAACATCTGCACCTTCCTTTACTAAAATTTTTACAGAATCACCCACTGTGGGTAGCCCACAAGGCCCATACCACTTGATACCATATTGAAACATTCACACAAGGTAGAATACATGCTGATATTAACCAATTAGATCAGATAATGGCGGAACTGTGACAGGCAGATTCAGTTATTCGAACCCAAATTTACAGCAAATTCCAGCTAGGAACAAGGACCTTGGACCACGGATCAGGGCCTTATTTGTGCCCGAGGAAGGCCATACATGGGGTTGTTTTGACTATTCTCAGCAAGAGCCTAGGCTGGTAGTGCATTATGCAGCTTTACAGAATCTCTATGGAGTGGACGATGTATTGGAGGCGTACCATGAGGGGGACGCTGATTTTCATACGATCGTTGCTGATATGGCAGAGATCCCTAGATCACAGGCTAAGACCATAAATCTTGGCCTGTTCTATGGTATGGGTAAAAATAAATTACAAGCAGAACTTGGTGTATCTAAAGATGTATCGGATAGTTTGTTTAGACAATACCACAACCGAGTACCTTTTGTTAAACAACTGATGGACAATGTTATGCAACGTGCGCAAGAGTCCGGTAAGATTAGAACTTTACTTGGAAGACTTTGCAGGTTTCATTTATGGGAACCCAATCAATTTGGTATTCATAAAGCATTACCACACGATGCAGCGCTCTTGGAACACGGACCAGGGATCAAGCGTGCGTACACATACAAAGCACTCAATAAATTAATTCAAGGATCAGCAGCTGACATGACAAAGAAAGCAATGATAGAACTGCACAAACAAGGTATTGTACCACATATACAAGTACATGATGAACTTGATATATCTGTTGAAAGTCCTGAGCATGCACAAAAAATATAAAAGATATTATGGAAAATGCTGTTGACTTAGAAGTACCTAACAAGGTAGATTATGAATCTGGTCCTAATTGGGGTCAAATAAAATGATAAATTATGGCTTACTTAAACGCAAACATTCCTGTACAATACGCGCAAATAAAAAAGGAGTATTTATATGACCTTAAAAACATCATGGAGAAGTTGAAGACTGTATTATCTTCGGTATTAGCAGTCTTACAGGTCGTGCTATCTTATTTCATGCATTATGGAAAACGGCGCTGTCTTTTATCGTCTCCCGATTAGCGCCTTCATTCAAAGTGGCTTTAACAGAGAAGAAGTTCCTGAACGTAGACTTGATGAACTGGAGTTATGGAATTCTTTTAGTTATTATCCTGCTGTTACTACTTGGGATATTTTAACAGCCGCATCAGGCAAATACATTGGTAAAGATAAAAAATGGCATCATGGTAAGTATTTATTTACCGTTGACTGGGGACATCCAGATGCTAATATATTAAATTCTGATCATTCAGAAATTCCGCACGAACATAAGTGCGCTCACATAATTGCGTTAGACGACGGCAACTATGCAGCACAACCAAACAACAGATGTATCTGGGACCTACCTTCTTTACTGTGAAGGATAACATTCCTGACTGGAAAGTACAAACTAACGAATGGAATGTAGAAGATACCGGAGCATGGAAAACAGAAGACACAGACAATTTCTTTTATGAAATTGAAGAAAAATGAGGAATGTAAATGAATTTAGCAGATTTGTTAAAGAAAAATATAGTAATGGTACCTGTAGTAGCTTCAGTGCTAGTCGGTACATTTACTGGCGTTCGTTATATTGTTAATCTTACAGACACAATCAATTCAAACCAGCAAGAAATTATAGATCTTAAAAGAGATTTAAAAGTTGCTGAAGATAAAATTACAGATCAAAACACAAGACTAACTTCTGCAGAATCTACTTGGCAGATGGCAGAAAATTTATACAGACAATTAGCAGATCAAGTCAGAGAACACGACTATGATATTAAGGATTTAAACAGGTAATGTATGGAGGTTCTCAGGATGAATTATTATTTTACAGGATTACTTATATTATGCTTACAATACTAGCTTTGTTTGTGAACCTGCATATCCTAAAAACGAATATCTTAATGAGTATGGTGTAAGATGTGGTGAAATGGAATTTAGAGTTGAAGATAGAAATAACGAACAAGATTATCATACATATAACTCAAATGATTATGATAATGATTCACAAAATTTTAGTATAACTTACAGAAAATATTTAGGTACAGACTGTAAAACATCAAAAGAAAATGTACAAATCAAACAACAATTAGAATTAATGAAGATGTGTGGTAGAGTTAATAGTAATCCTAGTTTAGCACTTAATGAAAACTTTGCTTTACTTATATCTAAATGTAGAGGTGTAACTCCTGCAAGAGATAATACTAGACCCTCTGATTCTAAAAGTTTGTGGGATGATATGAAAGATGACTACAAAAAAGATAACCCAGACATCACTTTAATGGGAGATAAGTTCATAAACTCAGGAAAAAGCAAATTGAAAATGCCACCAAAAGACTATATACTGCCGCTACCAAAACCTAAAATAAATGAGTAATAAACCATTACATATCGGAGAAGAAGCAGCCGTGCAGATGCCTATGAAGACGGTGGTTTCATTAATAATTATCGTAGCACTTGGCACCATGGGTTACTTTCAGATTGTAGAACGTCTTAATATTGCAGACACTAGACTTCAGTTAATGGAAAAAGATCTAACAGAGAACACAGATTTTAGAATAAAATGGCCAAGAGGACAATTAGGTTCATTGCCCGCGGATTCTGAGCAATTCATGTTGATCGAAGATCTCTATAAACAGGTGGAGAAATTACAACAAAATATTGAAATGAACATGAGTAACAAATTAAAAATAGAATTTATGGAAGGTCAGATCAATAAATTATTAGTAGATGTAGAAGAATTAAAAGATGCCAACAGAGAGATAGTATATAAAAATGGAACGAGTAACTAGAAAAATTTTAGATTATCTTTCTGAAGTGAAACGAACTGTTACCAGACAACGTTTACACAAAGATTTAAAAAAAGAAGTTGAAACCGGCAAACATGGTACACAAAAATATGTTGTAAAGCAAGGGACCAACAAAGGTAAAATATTATGATAGAGTCTGTGGTAGCCTTACTTATGTTTGTTAATGGAAGTATTAATGAGGCACGTATTCAAGAATCAATGGCTACGTGTTTACGTGGTAAGCGCCAGGCGGAGAGACAGTATTCAGAAAGTGTGTCCTATAAATGTTATACTGGTTCAGCAGAACTTGAGACAAATATAGATGGATCTTTTTCTATTAAGAAGTTAATATTAGAATAATGAAAAAATGTAATAAATGTAAAAAAGAATTCGAACACAAAGACGAATTAGATATGTTTTGCAGCCAGGACTGCAAAGAAGAAGCACTCGCAGACCTTGACAAAGATAGCGATGAGTGTTTAAGTTGTCAATAATGAAAGTATCAGCAGAAATAGTAAAAGGTATTTGTCCAACATGTGAAGAAGACACTATGTTAGTAGGACTTACAAATGAATTATATAGATGTATGAATTGTGGTGCAGACTTACAGCAACACGTCAATGGTAAGATAAGTTATTTACCTGTTATTGCAACACCTTCAGATAAAAATATTATGCCTTTCGTAAAAGAATGGAAAGATGGCTAAACAAAAATTTACACATTTCGTACCCCGTGATAAACCAAGAAACGTGGGCCTAGACAACATAAAAAATCTTTAAATAAGGCAGAAAAACGTCAAAAAAATACTAAAAGATACAAAGGCCAGGGTTGACAAACATCCCTAGATATCCTATATAATACAAATAACAACTAACACAGAAGAAGAAAGTTATGAAAAAGAAAAAGCAGCACAAGACGCTTACTACGAAGAAGAGTCTAACAGAGTATATGTATTTAATAATGTTATGTTTAACTTTAATATGTACATTAACGCAAGTACAGCTAATGAAGCCATGGAAAAGTTTGATCAATGTGGGTTTGCTCATAGAGATCATTGGAAAGTTATGGTTGAATTAAAAGAACAACCATCGGAGGCTAACTAATGAAAAAGGAAAAACAAAAATATTGGGAAACCAAAGCTTTTAAAAAGAAACAAGCTGATATGATAAAGTTTCTTACAAAAGAATTAACTAAAAAAGGTTATTCTGTAAAGGAGGCTAACTAATGGCTAATAAACTAGACTGTACGGAAAAGCGTATGAGATAATGATGAAGCATACAACTTGGCGTAAACCTAAACGTATGACTCCTAAACGTCAAAAGCAATTGATGAATCTTGGGAAGATGGAAGATATATAGACAGGCATTATTAGATGCAGGTTTATATGGGGTATGGCTTGGTCTGGAGATAGTAAATGGCCTAAAGTAGATATAAATACTAAAGAAAAGTTTACTGAAAGTATGTTGACACAACATTGTATCAGTCATACATTTACCTTAGATATAGAAAGGTTGAGATAATGAAAGAAAAACTAACATTAATAAGTAAAACAATGGTCTAATTTAGTTTTAGAATTAAACTTAATTAAAAAAGCATGGTCATCTTATGCAACAATAGAGTTGCAAGGACCAGGTATAAAAGATCATAGCCCACGGAACACGGAACTTTGACTCAAGAGTTATTGAAGAAGATTGATGATGCCGCAATTATGTGGAACAAAACTAAAGATCCAAGTATAAAGATCTTTGGTATAAATTAATTAAGGATAATTATGGAACTAATAATTTTAAACGACGGACTTTATCAATTAATTCCTGTCACAAAGCAGATGATGGAACATATATCTTTATTGGCACCAGTAGACTGCATGGGGATATGCGAGATACTCAGAGCAAAACTAAGCGGATACGCAGACACACTAAACCTACACATCATGAATGATGGTAGTGGTAGTTTTGTTGGCTGTATTTGTGGTTAGATAATTTTATCTGGTTTACACGAAAACTTAGTATAAGCTTCCATGCTGTTGGTCCATTCAGGATCAAACCCTGCAATTAATTTATGAGTAATCATAGCCATAAATTATACAACTACTATAATCATCAAACAATACTGTTGGTGTGGGGATAATCTTGCATTGATTATTTGCAATTCCACTACATAAAACCATTAATAAAATAAATTTTGTCATTGACATATCCTTTGGAACATCCTATATAGTCATTATAATTAAATGAAAGGAAGTCAAATGACTGATATAACTAAATATAGAAATGTTTCTAACACATGAAACATACAAGACATTGATAAGTTTGTCGAAGGTATTATTGCCTGATGCACATTATCTATAAGTAAAACCATTGAATCAATTGCAAATGAGAAAGCGAAGAAATTAAATGGAAAAATCAAAAAGTATAACGTACACGCAGCGATATGTCCTGACTGTAATGGTAATGGATATATTAAAGCTGTAATAGAAGAAGGTAGAGAACACATTGTTGTACAAGTGTCAAACGTGTGAATCGGAAGGAGAAATTTATGTGGATGAGTCCGAAGTTGTGGAGTCTTATATCGATGCTGATAATACAGATAATGTCAAGCTAGATTTGATCTAATCCTTATACTACTGTTTTAAGATTGGTGGTAAAAAGTGAATAACAATTACTACTTAGATAAAGCTTACATTGCAGGATTGTTTGATGGTGAAGGTAGTATAACTTATAAAAAATATAAAGAAAAGAAAAATCTGGTACGTACGATTGTAGACGTATCAGTATGGAATATTATGACTGATCAAAATGTTATAGAACTTGTGCATGAAACGTTAATGGTAGGTACTGTTAGACCTAAGAAGGTACCTAAGGTATGAAAACAATGGCGTTGGCGTTGTACGTTTAGAGATTGTTTAGAAGTTTGTAAGTTGTTATGGCCTCATGCTATTGTAAAGTTACATGACATTGAAAAAGTAATAGATCATTATGAACCTACATACAAGATTTAAATGATAATGTTGTAGACATGTAATGGTATAAACAATGGATAGGAAAAGATGTTTGATAAATATATTTATAATTTTTTAATGTGGGTAAATCATTACTCAACTAAATTAACAAGTTGGTCATGGTGTAAGTTATACTCTGATAGGAAAAAAGGTTATGGAAACAAAAGAAGACATAAAGATTCGTGAGATTCTTGAAAAAGAAGAATCCTTACAAAATAAAAAAAAGAAAGCTGAACCCCAGTTTGGTCTGGCACAGGTACCACAGTTTGGTAAGTCTAGATCCGGACGTGAGTATGGTGGTTTATAAAAGAATCTGTGCGTAAGAAAATGGAATTTAAACCAACTAATAGAGGACGTAATATAAATAAGAAAGGACCGTATGAAATCTAAAAATTTAAATATGATGGTAGAAGTAAGACCGATGAATGATTTGTATTAGAAAACTTTGAACGAATCTTTGGTAAAAATTAAGAAGATGAAGAAGTGACCAGGTATTATATTAATGGTTATGAAGATAAGGATATTAAGGTATTAAAAAGAAGAAAGATCATGATAAAAAGTAATAAATACAACTACATGCAGGAAAACAGATCACGGACCCGGATACAGGAAAACGTGTTTATGAGATAATAATTATAGACTTCCTAGTGTAACTACGATATTAGGCGCTACAAAAAATCAAGATTTTATAAAAATGGAAGGCTAAAGTAGGTGAAGCAGAAGCAGAAGAATCAAGAATGTATCTAGTGCACGGGGCACCTGTATGCAAAATTCCTGGACATATGTACTCGGCACTGGCTGTGTTGATCTTACAAGCATCGGACAAGAGGCGCGTCCCATGGCCGACAAAATTATTGAGATTGGTCTTGCGCCAGTGGAAGAGTATTATGGTTCCGAAGTTACGTTACACTACCCGGGCCTATACGCAGGTTCTACAGACCTTGTATGTATTCATAATGGCATGGAAACTATTGTTGACTTCAAACAATCTAACCGTCCGAAAAGGAAGAATGGATCGAAGATTATTACATGCAGATTGCAGCATACGCCATGGCCCACGACTATGTCTACGGCAGTAAAATCGAGCAGGAGTTATCATGGTATGCACGCCTGACTTATATTATCAAGAGTTCAAAGTACAAGGGGCTGAACTAAAAGCCTGGAAACACAAATTCTTGAAACGTTTAGATATGTTTCATGAGTTACAACACGACGAGAAAGAAAGAACAACACCAATGAAAGGACTTTACAAAATGAATGAAGAACCAGCAGCTAGAACAAGAGCAAAACTAGAAAAAACAAAAGGTAGACATAGAGCCAAAATTGAAATTTTAAATGAAATGTTAAATTGGATTGAACTTGGAAAAATTTTGAAGATATACAACAACATTGTAGTCTTAGTATAGAGTATCACCATAAGGTAGAATAAAGAACAGATTAGAGTTTATACCAGGAAGTAGAGGATTGACAGATCAGACGAAGATGGGAATCGATCAAGATTCAATGAAATAAGGCTGTAAAGTATCAAAAAGACCTTGTTGCACGGGCCATGGGTGTCAGATGGATCGGGATCACGGACCTTATGTTGCTGATTGAGGCAGAATATGAGCGTAAATATGGCGAGAATGTGGCTAAAAAGTATATAAAAACTGTATTGTAGATTAGAATGGTTCTAAGTAGACATATGTATATGTATGGTAAAAATAAAAATAAAAACTACTATAGAAATAATGTCATTCTGTCACTTTGGTCTAGAAGTGTTGGTATATATGACTTTAGGGTAGACAGTGTGGTAGACACTTTATGTCTAAGGTGACAGATTATTTTGTCTACCTAGGCAATATCTCAGTTTGCCTACGCGCGACGCTTTTCATTTTCATTGTTTTTCTAAAACTTTTGACATACATATACATATTATGAAATCCAGAAAAAAATCTAGAAGAATTGATAGTTACATAAAACCTAAAACTGTTAAGAAGTTTGTTAAGTTTCCATACAAGCGTGTACGTATAGATTGGATTGATATCATCACTGAAGGCGGTTGGGGTAGTGAACGTGAGTTTAAGAATATGAAACTAGCAACACCTGTAAGTGAGGTTGGTTGTTTAGTAAAGATGATGAGACTGTAAGAATCTTTGCTGGTTATGATGTTGATGATGATGGGTCTATTACTTTTTCGGAGCGTCTGTTTTCCCGACTTCTTGTGTGAAGAAGATAACGAAGATTCATTAATTTCTTCTGGTAATGCGTCAACAACCTTTGCATTTAAGATCGGAGCGTAGTCTTCTAATTTTTCATTTTTACTTCTAACTCTTCCTCTGACATTTCTCTAGTTTACCTGTTTTTATTATTTTTCTGTCTATGTATAATCCTGCTGCCTTTCCTCTGTTTTTTTCAGCGTTGGTTGCAGCAGAAAAAGCATTCTTCTTCAAAGCGGCCTCTCTAATCTTACCTAATTCTGCTACATGTTTTTCGTAAGACACTTCATATTTTTAAGATTCTCTTCTCTTAATTCCTATGTATTGTACAACAAGTGGTGATAGTGTGGGTTTTGTAATTCTGATGCTTCTACTCTAGCACGTTTTCACTGTAGCCAGCAGCTATAGCTGCGTCTGCGCCTGTAGTTCTACCTTCATTAAATACTAAATATTCTGCAAATCTTTTTTGCATTTCTGTTAATCTTTTTGGAACACCCATATTGACTTTTTAAGGTAACTATCCTATATTGTCAATAGATGAAAGACAAACGAACATACACAAACACAAAGAACATGGCGAAGATATTAGTCATGAAAATGAAATAGTAATAGATTTTAAACTAGCACAAACAGATGATACAATAAGTAAATTACGTAATAACGTACGTGATTTGTTATCTATGAATCACAATACAAAACAGAACTTGCAGATCAAATAGTTAAAATAAATAAATTAGAGCAAGAAGTAAAGATTTAAAACAGAAAGATCAGATTATTATAATGTTAGTTAGAGATTTACAACAGATACTTGGACAGTTTACTGACAAGTTTAACAAAGGCATGGGTAAAGTTGAAGGCAAGGGTAATGCTATTATGTATGCTAAAGTTTATGTTGATTTAGGTAATGGCAGACTATCTGAAATACAAAAAATTGAAGCACATGAAAATACTTTAATAGGTGCAACAGAGTGAGAGTTGTACTCAAATGCCACAAAACAAATCTAAAATAATTTTATAGAAAGGAGTAGATATGTTTGAACTGACAGAAGAACAAAGAAAACAATTATTGCAATATTTATGGACAAGACCATATGGTGAAGTTGCAACTATTATTGGAATGTTAGCGTCGTTGAAGATAAAAGAACGACAGTGTTACCTAAAAATAAGTGGGTCCAGAGGCTAAATTATATAAAAAACTTGTTAAAGAGTGGAGGATTTTCCTTTACAAGGCTTGAAAACATTAGCTTACTTGGTACTCCTGATCTGTTGGTCTATAATACTAGGCACTTTTTTACAATAGAATTAAAAGTAACCAAGGGTAATAAATTAAGATTTAGTCCACACCAAATTGCGTTCCATTAAACATCCTGACAATACATTTATCATAGCAG
>UEXL01001316.1_pt1 | contig 10707 bp, 15 predicted proteins | sample 1796671 | NCBI WGS metagenome assembly UEXL01 (sample SAMEA4772471, study PRJEB27181) | metagenome
TAATCACCAAAATCCGTAGCGTTTCTGTGAGCCATATTTACATAATGTATAACCTTAGTTTCAGACCCTTATTACCACCTGCAAAAAACTTAGCAAGCAGGAGTAAAACTAGCACTGGCATCACTAGGGGCAGATGTACCGTAAGCATTAATAGCCCACACTTTAGCTGTAGCTGCAGTGCCATTAGTAAACTACTTACAACAATAGGAGAAGATGTACCTGTGTTAGAACCTGCACTATAGCTGTACCGTTGTACTAACCTGTGCAACAAACCCTGTGATAGCAGATGTACCTGTATCAGTAGGTGCAGTAAATGCTACACTTACTGTGCATCACCTGCAGTAGGTGTAACTGCTGTGGGTGGATCAGGTGCATCTAATCCATCAGTACCAATAAAGCCACCGTTTCTATTAGCCATTATTATGCATCATCCATCAGTTCAAAGCTACACAAGTATGTTAAGTCACTAGCTGCAGAAGCTGTAACTGCAAGTAGGTCTGTCTCATCTAAGTAAAACCCATTGTCTTTACCTACAACAACTAGTGTAGCATCAGCAGGTACAGATACAGTCTTAGCAATGGCAACATAGTTTGATCCATTGTCTACACTTACCTCTACTGTAACATCAGCAGCGTTAGTACCATCAATGTTTGATATCATAAGTGTGTTTACTTTAGCAACTTTATCTGCAGCGACATCAATAATAGATGCCCTACTTGTTGTTACTGCACCTGCTACTGTCGTAGGTGTAATACTTGTTACATTAATTAGATTTATTACGGTCATTTACCTTTTCCTTTTTTACCCGAATACTATTGCCATAGCGATAGCAAATCCTTTAGTAGCGGCACTACCTGCAGCGTAAGTTTTTACATCTGTTGCAGGAATAGTTTTCATTGTCCCACCATCATTAACTACAAAACCATCAGCATCTGCTACTGTTATTGAGCTACCAACAGAAGTGCCACCATCCAGTAAGTTTAGTTCTGATGCTGTTGCTGTAACACCGTCAAGTATATTTAACTCTGCAGCAGTAGAAGTAACAGCAGTTCCGTTTATTGCTAGTTTATCTGTGACAACGTTAAACGTACCATTGTCTTCTATCCTAGCTACCTCTGTACCATCTCTTTGTTGAAAGATAAGATCTTTAGCATCTACGATAGGTTTAATAATTACATCACTAGATGAGTTAGTGACACTGAGTATCTCTGTACCTGCAACAGCAAACTTTAAATCACCACCACCTGCGTCTAGGATTATATCACCTGCAACGTCAACTGTCAAGTCTCCAGATGATAAATCTATCTCTGTTCCATCAATAGTAATGTTATCTATTGCAACACCACCATCAAAGACTGCTGACCCACCTGTAACTGCACCAGTAGCAGTAACATTACGTAAGCCTGTGAAGTCTTTGTTTGAGTCCAGAATAACTGCTTTAGAGGCAATAGCATTACCTACTGCAGTGCTTCCTAAGTCTAGTGCATTTATCTCACCTACAACTACTGTAGCACCGTCAAGTATGTTTAACTCTTCTGGTGTAGAGGTAACTGCAGTGTTACTTGCTGCAGCTAGTACAGGTATAGTACCACTTTGGTTAGGTAAGTTAATAGTACGATCTGCTGTAGGGTCTACAATAGTAAGTGTAGTTTCGTGTGCATCTGCTGTAGCACCCTCAAATACAATAGCGTTAGCTGCTTCCATAGTAACAGTATCAACTGTGGTAGTTGTTCCTGCTACAGATAGGTTACCTGATATAGTAAAGTTACGTATGCCTGTATAGTCTTTATTAGAATCTAGTATAACTGCTTTAGATGCTACGGCTGTACCCACTGCTGTTGAACCAATGTCAAGTGCGTTGAGTTCTCCTACTACTGCAGTAATACCATCTAATACGTTTAACTCTGTGGCTGTAGCTGTGACTGCTACATCCTCGTTAATCTTAGGAGAGGTTAAAGTTTTATTAGTAAGTGTGTCTGTTGATACAAGAGATACTAGTGTTGAGTTAGCACCTGCAGGTAATAACATAGTATTTGTAACACCTGCAGAGTGAGGTTGAGCTTGAACTGTTTGCCCATGACTGTTGCTTTCACAGTTAAAAACTATAGCACCTGAGTTAGTGTTACCTCTTACAACAACTGTACCTGTTCCGTTAGGGGCTAAGTCAAGAGTAGCGTTAGAGGTAGTAACAATATCATTTCCGTTAAGGTCTAAGTTACCACCTAGCTGTGGGCTTGTGTCTTCTGATATATTAGATATGTTACCTGCTACACCAGTACCTGCAATAACAGTAGACCTAGTAATCTTTTTAAGACCACCACCAGATGCATCTACTGCTAAGAATACATCACCGTCAGCCGCTGTAGAAATTTCTGATAGGTCAGTTACAGCAACAGGGTTAAAGTTTGTACCATCTGCTACAAGAATGTGTCCTGCAGTATTAGTACCCATTACAAGATCGTCACCACTAATAGTAAGATCACCACCTATAACTACGTCACCGTTAAACGTAGCCTTACCTGCAAGAGCCATGTCAATGTCAAGAGCAGTAATAAGACTAGAATCATCTGTACCTTTAATAGTAAAGTTTTTATCTGCTGTGTTTACTGTAAATACTGCATCACTAGAATCGTTTTTAAGAGTAAGTATAGTTGTACCAGAGGCTTTAAAAAATACTTCATTGCCAGCAGCATCAAGTATGATGTCACCACCTGAGTCTAACGTAATGTCTGTTCCATCGTTAGTAATTGTGTCAAGGGCAATGCTACCAACGTTTGTAATGTCAGCATCACCAAAAGAAGTAGCAGCTAGTGTAGTAGAACCAGATACAGTTAAAGCACCAACATTAGCTGTGTCAATACTACCTGTATCAATGTTAGCTGTACCATCTATGTACAGGTCTTTAAACTGTAATGCACTAGAACCTAAGTCTACATCGTCATCTGTTGTAGGTAGTATAGAACCATTGTTAAAAGTAATTTGTGTTTCACCACCAGTAGTAATTGTAATTACATCAGAGCCACTAAATGCTATGCTTGTATTTGAGTCAGCATCACCTGAGATACTGTCTAGAGATATATCACCTGCGTTGGTAAAGTTAGCATCACTAAGATCAAACGTACCTGTTACATCTAAGTTACCACCTACAGATAGATTACCTGATATATCAACAAGACCATTAATGTCTATAGTTGTAGCAGCAATCTGTATTTCTGTATCTGCAACAAGATCAAGCTGACCATCTGCACTAGAGTTAATGTAAATAGCTGTGTCACGAAACTGTAGTTTTTCTGTAGAGGCAATAAGTAATGTCATCAGAGAACTCAAAGTAATCCTCGTCTTCCATCCATTTAAATACACCATCATTACTCTCACCGTCAAAGGTAACTGTAATATCAGTACCTGTTGTACCATCACCAATAGTAATAGATGTACCTAATAGTTTAGTAATAGGCCCACCTTCTGCTGCAGTACCATCGTGAGTGTGTCCTGTACTTGCTGCAAAGGCAGCTAAAAGTTGATCATATTCATTATTAAACAGATCAGCAGTAATTACATCACCGTCTGTAAAAGTAGATTGTCTTGTGTATGTAGCACCCATCTAACGTCTTGCTCCTACTTGATACTCTAATTGAAACCCTTTAAGGGAATATGGTGCAGTTTCACCACCATCATGTATTCTTAATGCTACAGTAAAACCTGAACCTTCTACTGATTGTCTTACAAGAGGCTGTGAAGGACCACCAAATACAAATTGTGCTGCACTACTAGCAGTACTAAAAACAGCATTACCAAACTGTGCAGCAATTTGAGAACTGTCTAAAGGATATGGTGCAGGTCTAGCTGAGTCAGAAGCTTCGTTATCGTAACGAACTATTAAGTCTGCATCAATAGCTGACTCAGGTTTATAGTTAAGGATAACTCTCTGCATGTGTTTTCTAACACCAGTGTCACCAAAACTTAAATCAGGGCTTCTATATCTAGTATATTGCTGTACCATCAAAGGTATTACCCTTTTCTTGTCTGTGTATAAACCTGAAATCTCCATGTAATACTAAAACATCACCATCTACAACTAGGTGTCAGTAGCTGAAGGTTTTACTCCACGTATTTCAGCAAACTCAAATTTGTCTGCTCTTCTAACACAAATAATACCTTTTGTTATTTTTTCACCCTGTCCTACTTTTGAAAAAAATATTCTGTACTGTGTTTTATCTGGTATAACTACACTTTCAAATACTGTTGAGTCTTTAATATTAACATCAAAGATAGACTGTACGTTTTGTGTAATAGCACCAAGAGCCGTATCACCAATTCTTGCAGTAGCAGCAACAGTCCTAAGTCCATCAGGACCAAGGAATAATAAGTCACCTGCAAATTCTTGTATAGTGTCTCTGTTTACACAACCAATGTCTCTGGTAACAGGCTGTAGCAAAGTCACTAAACTAGAACCTGTCAGTTTAAATATTCTATTCTCACAGAATATAAACAATGCATCCCTAAATACTTTTAGTCCAACAATGTTATCATCTACTTTAATAGTACCTGCACCATCGTTTGAGTAAAACCATCTTCATCAAAAGGTTCACTAAATACTAAGGTCTGAGGTGTAGTAGACTTACCTGCATAAAACATATGTGCTTTAAACACAGTAACTATTGTAGAACCTGCTACAGAACTTTCACTTACATCTGTTGCAGATAAAGAAGAGTTAAAAATAGTTGGAGCATTTGCACCATCTACAACAATAATCTTTTCATTACCGTCAAAGTTATATCGTTCAAAACTGTACTTACCTGCACTAGTTCTACCAGTATCTCTTTCAGTCCAAGACTCTGACACTGCATCATCAACAGCATGATCAGCAGCAGTTGTACTTGACGTAGCACGAGTTACACCTGTAAAAGTAGTAGATGTAACACCTGTATAAGTAAATATCTCACTGTTAATTTGTAATGTACCACTAGAAGAAAATCCTGTAGTAGAATCTACATTTATAGTTCCTGATCCTGTCATAGCAGTTGTAGAAAGTATTTTTGAAGAAAGCTCAGTAGAGCCAACTAAATATCTTTTCACCTCTAGCTGCTACTACTTTATCTGCAAAGTTAGCAACCATAAGTATTTTTTCACCAGAGTCAGATGTCTGAGGAACTATATGATTAACAAATTTACGAAAGCCATTTATTCTTCTGTAGCCACCCTCAATGTCAGGCTCAAAGTTTTCTAACTCTAATGCTTCACCTGGTTGCATTAAAACGTAGAACGGTTTAAAACTAAACCGCCCTCACAGTTAAATGCTGCAGGTTGAACCTGAGAAGTATCTGGCATTATGAAATAACTCCTGCCATAAAGTTAGCAGAACCTCTAGGAGTTATAAGAACTGTTGATCTTATATACTCATACTTGTTGATAAGCAAGCTCTGCATATTCTTAATGCCTTGCTCAAACCTACCAAAGTTTAACTGATACTGTTGCATCTCACCACGATACTGATACACAAATGCTGTAGCACCATCTACAATTACAGGAGCAAATCTATCTGGTATACTTGTTGTATCACCATGTGCAGATAGATCAGATGGAAATGTAAAGTAATCAAATGCAAGTGTATATTGTTTATCTGGATAAGGATATAGTAAATAATTATTGTCGGGAGTTCTAACTATATTTCTAGGTACACCACCACCGTCAAACTGTGTTACTGTTGTACCATCTGCGTGTAGAGCAGCAGTTGTACTATTAGCACCTCTAGTGCAACCTGTAATATCGTTACCTGAAACACCTGTGTAAGTTACCTGTTCTCCACCAATGTATACTTTACCTGATGAAGCAAAACCTGTGCTAGATGTTAGAGTAAGAGTTGTTACAGAACTTGAGTGTGATCCATTTAAAGTTGTTGTTTCAACTTGATCTTCCTCATTAGGATAACCTTTTTCTATATATTCGTTATAGTTAAGAACTGTTAGATTATTTCCTGCAGCATTAACATCGTCATCTTTTTTAATTCTAGCTGTGGCATAATCTATTGATTTAGTACTTGTTGGTGCAGTGTATCTACACACACCTGGAGTTAGGGTAGAACTATTAGAAGCATGGTTAAAAGAATAACCAAACTCTCTTTGATTAATATATCTTATAGATTCATTAACTGCATTTTGACATTGTACTTGAACACCTCTGGCATTAGCAAAGGTAGTAGACGTAAGAGCTACTTCGTTCATGCGTGTGATAACATCGTTAGTTAACGAAAGAAATGTCAAAGCCATATTGTTTCCTTTAAATAAGCTAAAGGGGCCAACCTAAGTCAGCCCCTAAAGTTGTTTTATGCTAAGTCACGAGCAGCAGCCGAAGCTTCTGTCATTGCAGCAGAAACATCAACAACTACTGCATAGACACGTAAGCGTCCAGTTGCAGCAGCAGCACCTGCGATTGTAACATCAATGGTATCAGCAGTACCCACAAGAGCCAAAGACTCTGCAGCATATGTAGAAGCCGCACCTGTATTAACAAGGTTAGCTTCACCATTAGAACCTTTTACAAGGTATGTACCTGCAGCATCATCTAGAGCCGCACCATCAATGATGTCATCACCACCACCAAAGTCAATATTACAAGTACAACTTGCAGTAAAAGACTTCATGATTTCAGCACCTGCAGCAATCACGAATGATTCAGCAGGAACTTCTAGTAGTTGAAAGATGTCACCGTTAGCAATAGTAGCACCTGCAGCAATCATAGCATCAATATCTAAGATTGCTTCCATAGTGCGTACTGTGTTTCCTACTACAGTTGGAACAGCAAGAACGTCTGCACCAACACCTGCAGTAGAAGCGAGAGTCATATCAAAAGTAGCCATAAGTTATATCCTCCCTTACGCTGCGTTGTATTTAGCAGTACAGATAGCTTCTGGACGAAGTATCTTTCTACCGTATAGATGCATACCACGAACGATGTCAGCAAAGCTGTCAGGGTCACGATATGTTTCTGTTTTGTTGATCTGCTCTGCAGTTGCGACAGCAGAATCATGACCAGCAACAATCACACCAAAGTTAGTATTTTGGTTTGCTGTGCCTGATGTACCTGGTCCAGTGCCTACCGCTGGAAGGTTAGATGAAGTGTACACGGAAACCGTGGAAGTTATTAATGGTAAGACCATTACGTAGTCCACCTGATTCACCGAAGTTCATAAAGCGTGAATCTTCATCAGAAGTAGCTCCATAAACACTGGGTCAACAACAAGCCATCTACCTTGTGTATCAACTTGCTGTTGATCAAGCAATCGTTTCATACGAGCAACAACCATTGCAGGTGAAACTGTTGCAGTTGGTAGTGATGTAGCACCTGGCATACGTGCAGTTACTGGAATCGAATGATCTCCTGCAGAAGTTGTTGTGATGTTACCAAATGAATCTTTATGTAGCTTCATTGATGAAGCAACTCATCTGAACCAGCAGTTGTTACAGACTTAGAACCATTTACAGTTGGTTATTTACTGTATCAGCTTTGAGTGCAGACTTGACTGCTTAAAACCTGAGATAACCAAGAACTTCTTGGTCATACTGATCAGCAAACGATATGCGGCACGATCTGTTGCAAGTTGCATGAAGTTTACATGTGAGTGGGCTTCCTCGATATCGTCCATCTTAAAAGCAAAGTAGTTGGCTTTGTCAATAGTAACTGAAAAATCTTCATCTTCTAAATCTTGTGCTGTGATGTTTGTACCACGGGCATAAGACTGAACTGAGATTTCAGGTTCTTTGATAATGCGAACTGTGTCGCCTTGTGCGGAAATCTCTCCAAAATAATCTGAATTGGTGATATCTCCTACGGTAGCAGCTTTACGGAAAGCAAGCTGTACCTTCTTGGAATAGATTACTGGCGAAAAATTACCGTTTGGTAAATTGCCATAACCTGTTGCGGTTTGAAAAGCCATGGTTAAATCCTCCTGATATTTGGCTTGAATTAAGCTTAAACATCTAAAAGGGGCTGTACGTTTTCTAGGGTGCAGTTAAAATTTACTTGCGCTAGTAAATACAACTGGGCCTATACTTGTCCAGGTAGTTCTTTGTAGTTTAGACTTTTGGGTTAAATGTATCTTTGAAGGTAGTCCTTATGGAGGCTTCAAGTCAGATACTATAGTTATATGCTTGACTTAATATATGTCAACCATTTATCTTGCAGAACCAGACATATCATAAACAAACTTGCCATTACGCATAGCTTCGTTTATTTCATCTGAATTTCTTCAAACTCCTTATTAGACATTCTAGCTACTGACTCTTTATTTGTCCTTGTACGCCTTTACATCTACTTGTGTTCGAGTACGTTTAGTTACAGTAGATGCTGCATCTTTAGATTGTTTCTTAGCAGTTTTGTAATACCGTTGTCAATTTTAAAAGATCAATAACACGAACAACTGAAGCAGGATCATCTGAGTTTTCGTACAGTGCATCCTTAACCCACTTAGGTTGTTCGTCTGCCCAGTTATGAAACTCTTCTGATGCTTAGATCATCAAAGTCTTCGTGAGACTTACGTATAACATTTCTGCTTTAGTTCTTTGAGCTTCTGTTTGAATCTTATCTAACTCTTGTATACGAGCTTCAGCCTTCTTAAACATCTCTTGAGCTTTCTTAGCTGCAATAGTTTCTACAATACCTGCTACGTCTGGATACTCTTTGCCCACTTCTATGTCTTCATCAGACTTAGGTGGAACAATACCCTCTTTTACTTTTCTCTAGAGCGTCAAACTTTTCGTCCCATTCTTTTCTTTATCTTGCATATGTGTTCGAAGATCACCATAGCGTTTCTTAAAAGATTTTCTTCAGCAGATAACGTCGCTGTCATTGTCTTCCTGTGCTTCGGTTTCTTTTTCTTCGTTGAGTATTCTCGTTGCTTCTTCGGAGTTGCTGCTACTGGATTCTGTTGTTCTTCTTCTCACACGAGTTCTGCTTCTAGTCTACAATCTCAGCCTCTTCTTTTTCCATTTGTTTTTTCTTAGCGTAGTTGTAACCTCTGTCTACAAATCCTGCTGTTTTAGGTGTTTCCACTTCTGTTAGTTCAGGCATATTTTCTCCTTATGTTGGGGTCAGGAACTAAGCCTGGGTAGCCTTATTGTTATTGTTTACTTCTTGCCTTTTTATTCATTAGTCCACCTTCATTTTTACCAACCTGATGCTTCTCTAATTGCTTTTGTAGCTTTTACTTGCTCAGACTGTGCTTTTATTGCTTTGTGACGATCATTCTTTTTACCTTTAGTGGCGTTTGTTGCAAAACCAATCGTTAATAGAATTTTTGCAGCAGAATCTTTTGTGCTTGGGTTTTTGGTTTAGAAGTTTTGGTTTAGAAGTTTCAATTGTTTCCAGTTGCAGGATCAAACAGCTTCAATTTTCTTTTCAGATTTTCTAAAATTGTCAAATGCACTACAACTTTTAGATTTATCCCTTTAGTCTTAAAGATTCTATCTACTATATTTTTATAATCCTTGTCTTTTAATGCAGAATCAGTTGAAGTTCCTTTATTCCACCTTCAGGAAACAAACTGTAAAGCTTTGTTTTACTTTACTTTTCTTGCTTTCCATGTAGTACTTCAGCTAACTTATATTTGCTTAAGCTTCTGCAATAGCTAAAGCTCTTGTTAGTGCTAGATGGCCTAGTAATTATACCTTTAGTTTTTTATCTAAGATTTCATCTGCCATTCTCATGTCTGTAATATTTTCCATCCAAGCATTAGGATCTGGTTTTGGTACTGTGGTCCTATATCACCTGGAGTTTGAAACTATTGTTGGTGGAGTTACAGCTTTTGTTTTGAGTATCCTCTGTTGTAAGCCATAGTTACTTCTTCTGTGTCTGATTTCACTTAGAGGAAGGTAAAATTTTATTTCACCATTTTAGCATACCATAGAGAGTCATACTGTCAGGATTGCAGGTGTCTGCAACTGTTGTTGCTTGCTGTGGTTGACCCATAAAACTGTAACCAAGTCCATACTGAGCAGGATCAAACTGATTTTGCAACAAAGGAGGGTGCGTCTTTCATAACATCACCACTGTCTTGATACCCTTGTACCTGACCACCACTAGCCATGCTTTGCATAGGCATTTGATTTTCTACAGGATTAGGATTAATGCCAGTTATAGTTGTGTTTCTTTTTCATCTATAGGAGCAGGTCTAGGTTGACTGTACAGTTGTTGTTGGAGGTAAGGTTTGTACCTACCTTCATTCATGTTAGCACCCATCATCTCTTGTATAGCTTGCATTTCTTGAGGATAACTCGCTGTCATTTATAGGACCACCTGCAGGTACAGGCTCTCCACCTATACGCCCATTGGCTTCCATATCAGCTAGACCCATCTTAGCTTGATCTCTTAGATCTTCAAAGAACTTGACACCGTAGTATCTGACAACATCAGCAGGAACGACATACTCACCCTCAGAGAGTTGTGCAGGAATATCATCTCGTACTTCTTCTGCGAGAGAGCCAGGTGGTACTTCGTTTCCTGATACTGGATCTACGTCCATACCATCATCTGCTATTCCACCTCATCCATGAATGCCATCTGCATTTGATCGTCCATTACTGCACCGCCCTTGTTAAATGTTCTAATACTTTGATAGACTGGATGATCTTTACCACGAACAGAAATGTTTCCAATCTGAGGACCAATCTCAATCTCACCAACTACAGTGGGTCTAAGTCTTGGCTCTGTTTT
>UEXL01000930.1_pt1 | contig 10672 bp, 18 predicted proteins | sample 1796671 | NCBI WGS metagenome assembly UEXL01 (sample SAMEA4772471, study PRJEB27181) | metagenome
CCAATGTGGGAAGAGTTTACAGGAAGGACTTATGATGGCAATCTCGCGCAGTTCGATCCCAAAACAGATTTCAAACCCACCATCAAAGCGGAGTTCTAAAATGCCAAAAGACGCTTGTTATAGTAAAGTAAAAGCTCGTTATAGAGTTTTCCCAAGTGCATATGCTTCAGGTGCTATTGCGAAATGCAGAAAGGTTGGTGCTGCTAATTACGGCACTGGAGGCAAGAAGAAAGCCAAGAAGAAGGCCACTGGTGGTGCTGTTACAATGAATAATGGAGGGGCAGTTACAAGGGCAAAACGGCCATCTAGCAATCCAAATGTTGCTAGAGGTTGCGGTGTTGTCATGAGTAACAAAAGAAAAGCAACTCAATATTCGTAGGAAAAATGGAACCAATATCAACTGCGTTAGCTGGCATAGCCTTATTTAAATCTGCTGTTGATGGCATAAAGGTGCTATTAGCACAGCTAACGATGTAGGTGATATTGCTGGGTATATTGACAATCTTTTGAGGTGAAAGCCAAGTACAGAAAACGCAATAAGAAGTCTGGCGTAGGTGTAGGAGATCAGTTTGGTGTAGCGAATGTTGCAAGAGAGGTAATTGATGCTCGCTTGCTAAAGAACAAATGCAAGAAATAGCCAGTTTAGTTGATATGCGGTTTGGTCACGGAACATGGCGTTCCATCGTAGATGAACGGGCTAGGCGCATACAGGCTGCGAAGGAGGAGGCTACTGCGGCTAGACGAAAAAAAATACAGGAAGCTAGAGAATTTGAAGAAAACCTAAAACAGTTCTTTATGGTTTCTGGAGTTATATTGATTGTTGTAGCACTTTTTGTTGTAATGATTGCTGTGATAGCAAGGGCAGAAACTAAATTTGTTGAGTGTAGGCTTGAAAATATAAAAAGTAAATGGTGAATGGCATTGTGTTTATCTGGGAGCAAACAAGACTAGGACATCAATGATAGTTACTGAGTTCTGCCCTAGATCTTATATGTGTGAGTATGATCCCAATAGTAGTGATAAGCTTATAGAGTGGTGATAGGGTTTTAGCATGGCGGTAAGGAAAACCAAAAGTGGGCTTGCTCTCAAAAGGTGGTTCAAAGAGGACTGGAAGGACGTTTCCACGGGGAAAGCGTGTGGGCGTAGGAAGGGTGATAAACGGAAAACTCCATATTGCCGCCCCTCCAAGCGTGTCTCTTCTAAGACCCCCAAAACAACAAAAGAAATGACAGCCGCTGAAAAGCGTAGCAGGGTATCGCAAAAGAGAAGGCTTGGGCAACCAGCAGGTAAGCCAAGAAGGGTGAAGTCATTAAAGAGAAGAAAGAAATCCTAAAGTTAATTGAAGACTGGGTTATGAATGATTTAAGTGTGTAGACCCTGACTTGGGTTTTGCTCCTTGTCCTTATGCAAAAAAAGCTTTTAAAGAAGAGAAGTTAAGAATAGTTGAATGTGTTAGTAGGCAGGATTTATGGGAAACTATAGCGGCACAATGCAAGAAATTTAGTGATAAGCATTCAATTATAATCTGTTTAGAAGAGGAACCATCACAAACATACGAAGAAGTTGAAGCGGCTTGTGTTGCAATGAATGAGTGGTTCGCCTACAATAAAATGGATCTTTGGTTGCTTGCTTTTCAAACAAATTTTACGATGGTATTTATACAAAGATTGTCAGAATTAGATGATGCTAGTCAAAAGCTGGAAAAAATGGGATACTATGAAAATTACGATCCAGAAGACTATGTGAATTTAATTTTAAACCGTAGATACAGGAGACATCAAAATGGTAGGTGCCAAAAAACAAGCTAAACGTATGCGTGGTGGCGGTGCAACTGCACCTAAAAATGATGGGTGGCGGTGCTGCTAAAAAAGCTAGAAAAATGCGTGGTGGTGGAAAAGTTGCATCTAAGAAGATGATGGGCGGCGGTGCAGCTAAACAAGTATCTCCTCGTAAAGCTATGGCTATGGGTATGATGCGTGGCGGTAAGGTTAGAAATAATGGCTGTATCAGGGTCAACTGATTTTGAGCTAGATGTAAGTGATTACATTGAAGAAGCTTTTGAGCGTTGTGGCTTAGAAGTCAAAACAGGTTATGACCTAAAAACTGCAAAGCGTTCTTTGAATTTAATGTTTGCTGATTGGGCTAATCGCGGTTTGAATCAGTGGACTATAACGCAAAGAACGCAAGCCCTTACTCAAGGAACTGCTAGTTATACTCTTGGCGCAGATGTTATTGACGTTTTGTCAATGGTATACGAAGAAGCGGTTCTGATCTTGCAATGAGCAAGGTAGCAGAGATGCTTACTTGTCAATATCCTACTAAAACCACACAGTCTAGGCCAACGCAGTTTTTTGTTGATAGGCAAGTTACTCCTGTAATAAAAATTTGGCCTACGCCAGAAAACAGCACTGATGTGCTTTATTATGATGCTTTAACCAGAATAGACGATGCAGATACTTTTACGAACACATTAGATGTTCCTTTTCGTTTCTATCCTTGTTTAGCGGCTGGATTGGCCTACTACTTATCCATTAAAAAAGCTCCAGATCGAGTCACTATGCTAAAAGCCATGTATGATGAAGAGTTTTTTAAAGCGCAAGCAGAGGATCGTGATAGAGTCATTTAGTGTAAGTCCTAACCTTCAATTTATAGTATTAGATAATGGGAAATTTGCTTCTGGAAAAGATGCATATGGCATTTCTGACAGATCTGGTTTCAGGTATCGTTTGCGTGACATGCGTAAAGAATGGAACGGTTTGCTTGTTGGAAAAGACGAATGGGAAGAAAAGCATCCACAAATACAACCTGTTCGTCATGCCATAGACGCTGAAGCATTAAGAGATCCTCGCCCTGATACCAACAATATAATTGGCGCTACAGTTAGTTTCCCTGCATTTAATTTAACAACACTGTTGTTTCAGCCATTAATACCTGAAATGCGGGGTCAAATTGGAACTGTCACCTTTGGCGGTAATGTCATTACACCAACTAGCGCAATCGTAACAAGCGTCACAGGAACTGGTTTAGTGGGAACGGTTACAGCTTCAGGCACTGGAACATCTATAGCCGCAACATTTACCATTACAGTTGCTTCTTATCTTGGAGCTAATAAATATTATATTAATGGTGTTAGACAAGCTACGGTCAGCCTTTCAGAAGGCAGCACATACAGTTTGATCAGTCTGATAGTAGCAATTCTGGTCATCCTTTAAGATTTTCAACAACTTCTGGCGGAACTCATAGTGGTGGTTCTCAATATACGACAGGGGTTACGACTAGCGGCACTCCAGGTTCTTCTGGAGCTTATACTCAAATAACCGTAGCCAGTGGCGCTCCTACGTTGTACTATTATTGCACCAATCATAGCGGCATGGGCGGACAGGCGAACACACCATGAGTTATACATATACAGAATTAAAAAAAGCTATAAAAGATTTTACAGACAATCAGGAAACTGTTTTTGTCTCAAATTTAAATACTTTTATTAAAAATGCAGAAGAAAGACTTCTAAAAGAAGTTGATTTAGATTACTTCCGCAAAAATGTTTCTGGAGTAATGACTTCTGCAAATCAATTCTTGGCAGTGCCTACAGATTATTTAGCTTCTTTTAGTTTATCTATAGAGAACTCTAGTTCAAAAGAGTTTTTGTTGCAAAAAGATGTTAATTTTTTACAAGAGTTTAATCCTACGGGCGCAACTGGTGTTCCAAAATATTATGCCGTGTATGATGTAAACAACTTTATACTTGCCCCCACTCCAAATGCAAACTTTGCGTCTGAACTTCATTACTATTATAGACCTGTAAGTCTTGCAGCAAGCAAAGTCACGTTAACCGTAAGCAATGTTTCTGGAACATTTGCAGCTAATGAAATTATCACTGGTGGAACCAGCGGGGAAAGTACCACTATAAATTCAATAACATCTGTTACTGAATTTGTGATAACTCTTCCTACGGGTGATTTCACTGTTGGAGAAACAGTTACAGGTGGAACAAGCGGAGCAACAGGTATAATTGTTTCACTTTCTGCTGATACAACATTAACTTGGTTAAGTGAAAACGCACCTAACGCTATTTTGTATGCGAGTCTTATAGAGGCTTACACCTTTATGAAAGGTGAAACAGATATGCTTCAGCTTTATATTGCTAGGTATGCAGAGTCTGTTCAAAGACTGCAAAATTATGCAAAGGGCGTAGAAAATACAGACGCATATCGTGAAGGGCTAGTAAGGGCAACTAAGACATGAAAATAGCTATTGTTGGGCTTGGAGGCAGCTACGCTGACTATATTTCGGCGCGAGTTGCTTCGCAAGAATTTGACGAAGTTTGGGGTATAAATTGTATTGGTGGAATTATTCATGTAGATCGAACATTTATGATGGATCCAGTCACAAGATTTTTAGACACAGAAAACGCTGGTTCTCAAACAGGTGTAGCTCGTGAGTTCTTGCAAAAAAACACAAATCCTATTTATTCTTGTGTAAAGCATCCTGATTTTCCTGCTATTGAAGAGTTTCCGTTAGAAAAAGTTGTTAAATCAACAGGGTATTGTTACTTCAACAACACCGTAGCTTATGCAATGGCGTATGCTATTTGGAAAAAAACAACTAAGATATGTTTGTATGGAATTGATTTTACATACAAAAATGTAAACATGGCAGAATCTGGCAGGGCATGTGTTGAGTTTTGGTGTGCTATAGCTGCCTCCAAAGGAATAAAGCTAGAGATTGCTCATCGTTCAGGCTTGTTAGATACTAATGTTCCTGATAATGAAAAACTTTATGGTTATCACAGATTAAACGATCCTTTAGTGCAGACCGTGCATGAGGGTAGCGTCTTGATAACAAAGCAATCTGAAGTGGCTCCTCCAGAGCCTATAGAAAGTGAGCCTGTAATTTTTGGAAGGCATGATCATGTTTGATTTAAACGTAGGAACTGTAGGAGCAGTCAACATTGTAACGTCTGAGAATGGCGGACTATCTAACGATCAGATAGCAGATATGTTAGCTAGTAAGCTGCTTTACATATCTGATGAAGCGCCTGAACCCATACGTTTGCAAGCAGAGGCTTTTCAAGATAGAGTTAGAAACCTAGCACAATACTATATAGAGTTGGCTAGAAAGGAAGAACGTGCTAGTATTTGCGCCAAGGTTCGTGATGCTGGTCAATTGGAACTGGCAAAAGCTATCGGGAGACTGTAATGGCAATCGCACAAGCAATGTGTACATCATTTAAGCAAGAGCTTATGTTAGGCACACACAATTTCGCAACAAACGGTAATGCTTTTAAGCTGGCTCTTTATGCAGAGGGTGGTGGCGGTAAGTCTAGCACTACAGCTACTCTTGGTGCAGCAACAACAGCTTATACAACCACGGGTGAGGTAGCTAACAGCGGCTCTTACGCGGCTGGTGGTGGTACTCTTACTAAAGTTGCTCCAACCACTTCTGGCACGACAGCTTTGACTGATTTTGCAGACATCAGCTTTACCACAGCTACAATTACTGCAATGGGTGCGTTGATATACAACGATACTAACAGTGACAAAGCTGTGGCTGTATTAGATTTTAGTTCTAACAAAACATCTACTTCTGGGACATTTACAGTTCAGTTTCCTACGGCAGATGCGAGTAACGCCATTATACGAATAGCCTGATGAGGTAGCTTATGTCGTTAACAGGATGGGGTAGAGGTACTTGGGGTGAAGGTGCGTGGAACAAAGTGTTCCACTTGCTGTAACAGGAGTTGCTGGAACTACCGCATTAGGATCTCCTACGGTACAAAACGTGTTGGAATTCCTGTAACGGGGGTGGCAGGAATAGGTGCGGTAGGAACTGTTAGCGTATCAGGCACAGCGGCTTTTGCAGTCACAGGGTCTGCTGGAACAAGTGCGTTAGGAAACACTACCGAAACAGGCGCAGCAACTTTTGCGGTTACAGGTAATTCTATAACTGCTACATTAGGAACAGGAACGGTAGCTCCTATTCGTCAATAGGCGTGTTTCCAACAGGGGTTACGGCAACAGGTGCGGTGGGAGAAGAAATACTTTACAGACCAATTGTTCCATCACAAACACCTAACTGGTCTGGAGTGTCCGTGTCACAAACACCTAACTGGACAGATATAGCAGCGTAAGGACAGAAAAATGGCAAGCACCTATGTAAATGATTTAAGACTTAATGAATTAGGTACTGGCGATGGTTCTGGTACTTGGGGAACAACAACTAATACAAACCTTGAACTTATTGGCGAGGCTTTAAGTTTTTGGCACAGAAGCCATAACTACAAATGCTGACACTCATACAAGCACTGTTGCAGATGGGTCAACTGATCCAGCTAGAGCCATGTATATTAAGTATACAGGTGCTTTAGACTCCAACTGTACAATTACTATTGGTCCTAATACTAATAGCAGAGTTCATATAATTGAGAATGCTACTACAGATAGTGGCAGTTCTGGTCCGTATAGTATTATTATAAGTCAGGGGTCTGGAGCCAATGTAACCATACCAAATGGTCAGGTATCTATGGTCTATTTGGATGGTGCAGGAAGTGGTGCGGCGGTAGTTGATGCCCTTACTGATTTATCTATAGCTGGTACATTTAATGCCGCCGCCGATATTGTTGCGGCAGGGACATTTACAAGCCGCAGGAGATACTGCTGCGGGGGATGATGCAGCGATTGGCTTTACTGCGGCAGAGGGTTTAATTCTTACAGGTCAAGGCTCTACATCAGATGTTACTATTAAAAATGATGCCGATGCCACCGTTGCGTCAATTGCAACAGGCACAACAATTTTAACTGTAAATGATGATGTTACAGTAGTTGGCAGGGCAATAGGCAGTACAATAACCGCTGAAAACGATGCGACTTATGATTTAGCTACAGCGAATAATTTTACTACGACAACCGCAGGAACTGTAACGATGACCTTTACAAATGCCGCCGCTGGTCAATCAGGCTGCATTAAGTTTGTTAATGGTGGTAATCATACAGTTAATGCTCATGCGGATGTAGCTATTAACGCGGATGTTTTAACTGCTCTTGCTGCAACAGGCACTTACTTTGTAACATATTATGTAACTGCGGCTAGTGGGGATAATACAATTCTTGTTGGTGCTACGGCTATCTTAACTTAGGGTTTAATTATGAGCATAATTCAAGCAGCAGGTTCAGGCGAAGTAAAGCACAGGCTTTTATGACCACCTACTTGACCAGTCGTTGAAGTTTGATGATGGCAAGTCATCAGCCCTAAAGAGAACTCCAGCCTCTGCTGGCAATCAAAGGTTGTGGACTTTTAGCGCATGGGTTAAAAAATCAACATTAGATATAGACGGTTATCTTTTAGGTGTAGGTACTTCAAGCGCACCTGAATTTATAAAAATTAGTAATAGCTCTACAGACCAATTTGAATATGCTTACTGGAATGGTTCAACATATGTTTATCAAGTCAGGGCAACTGCGCTGCTGCGTGACACATTTGCGTGGTATCATATTGTGCTTGCTGTTGATACGGCTCAAGGCACTGCTGCAAACAGAGTAAAGTTTTATGTAAACGGAACTCAATTAACAGAATTTTCAATATCTACTTATCCAACTCAAAATGCGGATACTAGAACTAATGCCGCAGTAAGCCACCGAATTGGCTCTGGGATTGATGGGGCATATTTCGATGGGTACATAGCCGAAGTAAATTTTATAGATGGGACAGCCCTGACTCCATCCAGCTTTGGTGAGACTAAGAACGGCATCTGGATTCCAAAAGATACCAGCGGTTTAACTTTTGGAACCAATGGTTTTCACCTGACTTTCAAGGATGATGTGGTTTCTGAGGGGTTCAATACTGTTACCTATACTGGCACAGGTGCAGATAATTCTATATCTGGTATAGGTTTCAGTCCTGATTTCGTATGGATTAAAAGCAGGACAACGACTGCTGACAACATGCTTTTCGATACACCTCGTGGTGCGTTAAAAATCATAAAATCAAACAGCACTGCCGCAGAAATAACAAGCAACTCAGAAAATTTAAAAAGTTTTGATGGGGATGGCTTTACCTATGGAAGCGAAGGGTCAAGTGGCGGGTCAGGTATCCCTTATGTCGCTTGGTGCTGGGAAGCTGGCGGCACACCAACAGCCACCAACAGTGCTGGTGCAGGGGCAACCCCAACAGCGGGTTCTGTAAAAATAGATGGTAGCAATCTTGGCTCTGCTTTGGCTGGCACTATCCCTGCAACTAAAATATCGGCTAACACGGCTAGAGGTTTTTCGATTGTAGGTTATGAGGCAACAGGTTCGGCTGGCACTATTGCACACGGCTTATCTGCTGCGCCTGAACTTATCATTGTCAAACATCGTGACCAATCGGGTACATCTTGGCCTGTTTATTATGGCGATAATACAGATGCAATGTATCTCAATGATAGTGGTGCAACATCTGATGATGCCAACGCTTGGAACGATACGTCACCTACATCAACCGTTTTTTCCGTAGGCGCAAATGGTGGCGATACCAACAATAGTGCAGGTGGTTCAACTGTATCGTATTGTTTTCATTCGGTGGCTGGCTACAGTAAGATTGGCACCTTCACAGGAAATGGTGGTTCACAAGCTATTGACGTAGGATTTGAACCAGCTTTTGTTATGCTAAGAAGAACTAGTGGCAGCACTTGGGGAATTTTCGATAACCTTCGAGGAAACTCAGGTTCTGATAGAAACCTGCAAATGCTTGCCGCAAACAGCACTGCTGTTGAAACCACAAACTCTCAAATGACTTTCAGTGGGAACACTTTTAACGATAATGGTTATTTGTCAGATAATGGCACAACCGTATTATATGGCCTTTGCCGATACTCGTGAAGCAGCCTTCTTCAAAGATGTAACCACCAACGGCAATCACTTTGTACCTGTAAATCTTGATTATCGGGATAGTGTGCCTGATACGCCTACGAATAATTTTTGTACACTTAATCCGCTTGATAACGATTCAATGACATTATCCAACGGTAATTTGACAGGTATATCACCTGCAAATGCACACAATGCCGTTGGATGCACGTTTGGTGTTACTGGTGGAAAGTGGTATTGGGAAGTTTTGACGGGAACTGGAAGCAATATGTTTTTTGGAATGGCTAAATCTACATTCCAGTTTATTTCACAGTACACAAATGATGCTTATAATTTTAGTGACATTTGGGGAATTGCTACAGATGGACAAAAATTTGGTAATGGCTCTGGGGAATCGTCTTATGGTTCTTCATTTTCAAGTGGTGACATATTACAACTTGCTTTTGACTTAGATAACGGAAAGTTTTATGCGGGTAAAAACGGCACTTATTTTAACTCAGGAGACCCTGCTGGCGGCACAAATGCGGCATTTACCAATGTTCCAACTGGTGAATCTATGCAGCCATTTTACGGCAGTTCGACTTCTGGCATTAGTCATACGTTTAACTTTGGTCAAGACAGCAGCTTTGGGGTCTTCACGCCACAGCCAACAGATGGCAACGGTCACGGCAGCTTTGCCTACGCACCGCCAAGCGGGTTTCTTGCGCTTTGTTCTCAAAATTTGCCAGATACGCCTGCTATTACTGATGGCACTGAGAATTTTAATACGGTGCTTTATACTGGCGATGGTGCTAGTAGCAAGTCTATCACTGGTGTTGGATTTTCTCCCGATTGGGTATGGGCCAAGAACAGAGTAAGTGCCTATGACCATGCTTTGATGGATTCAGTGCGAAGGGCCAGTGCAGCGTATCTGTCTAGTAATAACACCGCGAGTGAAAGCACTTACGGAAATTCTTACGGTTCTCTTACATCCTTTGACAGCGATGGTTTTTCAGTTGCGGAAGGAACAGACGGAACATATCCAGATGCCGCTTTTAATCAAAGCAGTGAGGCTTATGTCGCTTGGAACTGGCTTGCTGGCACAGCGTTCAGCAACGATGCTTCAGCAACAAGCGTTGGGAATGTGGATAGTTCTGGTCAAGTGAATACAACGGCTGGGTTTAGTATTGTAAGTTGGCAGTATACGACTAGCGCAGATAACCTGATTGCACACGGATTAAGTTCTGCACCAGAAATGATTATTTTAAAATCACGAACTACAGCTAACAATTGGGATGTTTATCATTCAGGACTATCTGCGGCTTCAAAACGATTAAAATTAAATAGCAGTGATGCTGAAGTGGCTGGTTTCTTTGACACAGCACCAACTTCTACAGTTTTTGAATACAATACAAGTGGTGCTTCTAATAATGATAATATGATAGCCTACTGTTTTCACTCAGTCGAAGGCTACTGCAAGGTTGGCGGTTAGTGGGAATAATGCCACGACTTTTGTTCACACAGGATTCAGAGTTGCTTGGCTTATGATTAAAAACGTTAATGAAGGAAGTGGTGCAGACTGGGGCATGTTTGATAACACTAGGCCAGACGGAACAGGGGCAACATCTGGGGTTAAATTTTTACAAGCAGATATAACAAATGCGGAAGGTAACTCAGGTACAGTTTCCTGTTTCTTTTTTAGCAATGGTTTTGAAATTGGTACGAGTAATACTATGTCAAATAAATCAGGTGATAACTTTATCTACCTCGCCTTTGCCGACCAGCCCTTCAAATTTGCTAATGCACGATAGGAGAAACTAACATGCCGTGGAAATACTCAGGAAGAATAA
>UEXL01000486.1_pt1 | contig 10642 bp, 26 predicted proteins | sample 1796671 | NCBI WGS metagenome assembly UEXL01 (sample SAMEA4772471, study PRJEB27181) | metagenome
CCTTTACAACTGGCAGACCCGCTGTGCTTCCTGTCATGGTAGCGAAGGAGATGCTGAAGACTTGTATGACTCTGCGAAAAACGATAGTGCCGAGTCTATCTTGGCGAAGGTCCGTATCTGTGAGAAGAAAGACAAGAAGAACATTCCCCTAACCGAAGAGGAGATGAGGGAACTGTCAATTCACATTGAGTATAGCGCATTGGTCAAGAAGGTCTTAGACCGAAGAAAGAGGCTACAGAGCGAACTTAATCACATCAAGAGAGATTATAAAGAACTCCCAGAGTGTGAGAAGGTTCAGGAGATCTGGCCGTGGAAATAGGCGACTTGGTAAAGCTAAAAAAGGGGTTGAACTATTCCGCAGACAACAGAGATATTCTAGGGATTATCATAGATAAGCATCAAATAACCTCGGCTTCGACAAGGGATCACGGAATAAAAGAAGAATATTTGGCTACGGAATATCAAGTGAACATAATTACTAACAACAAAACTGCTTGGTATATTGATGACAGTTTGGAGTTGGTGAATGAAAGTTGGTGACTTGGTAAAGCATAAAGAAACGGGTGAATTGGCTATCGTGACGGCACGAGGTGAGGGAGAACTTGAGATATGGATGACCCTCATACCATTCAGGGGCTCGGTGTTAGGACAGGATATAGTTTATCTAGTAGAATATTTTGATGTAGTAAGCCCAGTAAAGGAAGAATAATTGGAAGAGAATAAATTTAAGAAAGGGGATTTGGTAAAGAGAATGATTGCCACCCACTACACTGACCATATACGTTCAGACGCTAACGGAGTGGTTACAAGAGTTTTTTAGCCGTTAGCCAGAGTGTATTTCTACGACACCAACCGGGAAGAGATATGGAATCAAAAAGTATTAGAATTAATATCATCAAAACCTGAGAGAGATTAATGGAAGAAAGATATAGCAAATCCATACACCTATACGACGACGACATTGGTAAGGTGGAATACGTCGACCACATGGGAACAGACCTGACAATCGTTAACTCTGCGCGTGTGTCCTTCGGGGTAGAGAAGCAAGAACTTGACGAGAGGGATATAAAGTTAATCAAGTATCTTATCAAGCACAGGCACACTAGCACTCTGGAACACAACGTCATGACGTTCAGGTTCAAGGTGCCCTTGTTCATCCGCAGCCAGCATCACAGGCACAGGACTTGGAGTTACAACGAGATTAGCAGGCGATACACAGATGTTAATCTTGAGTTCTACCAGCCTAACCAATTTAGGACACAGCATAAGTCTAATCGTCAGGCTAGCAACAACGAACTGGTCGACCCTGTGATGATGCGTTACGAGGACGGCGGTGTGTTGACTGCTGCCGGTGCCCCTTCGACAGCACCATGAGAGATCACTTCACTTATACAATGAGATGATTGAACTCGGTGTCTGTCGAGAGCAAGCGAGAGGTGTCTTGCCCCAGAACTTATACACAGAATACTATGGTAGCGTTAATCTAAATAACCTGATGAAGTTCATCGGGCTGCGCTCTCACGACGGAGCGCAGTGGGAAATCCAAAGGGTGGCCGAGGCTTGTCTGGACATAGCCGAAGAACTCTACCCTGTAACAGTCGGAGCATACAGAGAGGTACTAGATGAAAATCGGTGACTTGGTTGAACTTTCAGCAAAGGGCAAGAGTTTAAAATACTGTAAAGAGTTTGTAGGATTAGTGGGCTTGGTTAGTGGCATGGACTTCTCCGAGAAATACGGAAAGAAAGAGTGGTACTACATAGACTGGTGTGGAGGTAAGAAGCACCAGCCACATCTGAGAACTGACCTGAAATTTGTAGGAAAAAGATAATGCGTGTAGGTGCTCTGGTTTCTAACGGGGAACTAGGTAGGGGTCTCGTCATAGAAAATACCGGCTCAGGCTGGAAGGTGCATTGGTATGAGCGAGGCAAAGCAAATAAACTAATGAAAACAATTATCTACCAGACCAGCACATACCCGATCCATTGGTCTTGTGGGGGAGGTTTTGGTGCCGTCTCTGTTTTATCTTTGGGTACCTAAAAATAATGAAAAAAGTTCTTGACTTTGTTTTTAAAACTGGTATTATAGTGGAGTAACTTAAACAAAGGAGCAACAATGGCTTTTATCGAAATTGACTTGATGGGTGATGAGGACGAGATTCACACTGCTTCCACGGATGAACATCCACCAGAAGAAGTTGAACCTATGGATGACCTCGACCATCTGTACATGGACGAGCAACTTTACCTGCAAAGTATTTTTGACCTGTAAGGAGGAAACAATGTCAGTAGAAGGGAGAAGAAGATTGCTAGAGATACTAGCGACGATGGAATTACCAGAGATGAGATTAACTCGGAGAGACTGGAAGTGGATGATGCGAAACATCAGCGTCAACAACCGCGAACACCCAGAACTCAAAGAGGCAGTCAAACTTCTGAGAGAAGCCATCAAAGATGACAATAGAATTATTCTTAACGACTAGGAGAGAAATGTTTCACGACGAGCAACTAAACAATCTAATCGGGTCTAAGGTAAGGGAAGCACTTCAGTTTCATTTACAAGGAACCCCGGAAGAGTTTGAAGCAGCGACTGAGGCTGTGATGGATCGGCTTTCTTTTTTGGGTGCCAACCTTCAATCTCTTGTGAACTTCACAGGGACTGATATCACCACCCTCGAAGGCAAGACTGAACTTGCTGACCAACTTGTACACATCATGAGAGAACAAAACTAGGAGAAATAATGTTTGAGAATGGAGAAAATCTTGTTTGGAATGCTTCGCCGATGTTAGCAGAAGATAATATAGAAGGTGCGACTGTCACGTACAAAGAGAGAACGGGAGCTAATACAGCGACTGTCGAGAAAGGCAATATAGAATTTGAGGTTTTTCTAGATGAACTTGAAGACCCATCCCAGTTCTAGTTTGTTTGAGGGCTGTACAGATAGTCCCTGTGTTGATTATTGTGTATATAATTATGACGGGGACTTCTGTACGGGATGCGGCAGGAGCTTAGAAGAGATAAGTTATTGGAATTGCTTTACTAGTGAAGACAAACAGGAAATAATAAAAGAAAGCAAAAAAAGACTTGACTCTCTACCTGACCCTTGCTATAATCAGGACACAACAAGGAGAGAAGAATGAACACCGAAGAAATTAAGAGTCTCTTAGATTCCCTCGCTGACTATCCCACAAGCATCACAGTGGGAGCAAGGCTTCTTTGAGTCCGTCAAGGCTCAGTTCGACCGCAAGCATACCCTGTCCGATAGGCAGGTTGAAACTGTCCAGAAAATCGCTGGGAAGTTTTCACCAGCAGCCATCCAAGAGAGGAAGGCTTGGTACGAGTCATTCACCGACTTGCAAAGAGAAACTATGCGTGTATGTGCTGATTATTATAAGGGTACCGGCTACTATAAAGACTTGGTACATTCTATCCTTAGCAATTCTGAATTCGTTCCTTCGCCAAAGCAATACAAGATGTTGTGCGAGAACAAGTATGCCGAAAAGGTATTGGATGCTTACAGGGCCCAAGTTCCCCGTTGGCTCCCTTGCTACTCTTCGCAAGATTCGCTCTAACGGCTACATGGCTACAGGTGCGCCCCTTGGACAGATATCAATGTGCTTGTGCTCACAACCAACGAGCCTATCGTTTCTTCTGCTAAGGGAGCCAAGCGATACAAGTGTATGATTGTCGGAGGCACCGACACCTTCTACTGCGAAGAGCGTGACTTGAAGAGAATGAAGAGAGGTAAGAAATGATATTAATGCTTAGGGTTCTGATTACCTTCTGGTATTATGCTGTACAGTTGTTCGGTGTCTGGATTGCTAATGCTCTCGTCGATGCTGTCTTTGATAGGCTGGAAGATTTAATCAACCGAAGAATAAACAAGTCACAGCCACAACCTATTGTAATCGTTCAGTAAATAAGAAAGGAGTATCCTATGAGAAAGTGTGGTTTCTGTCGCAAGCCGGGTCACGATGCTAGAACCTGCCACCTAAAGCAGACAGTCTATCAGAAGTACAGGGCTCTCTGCTCTCTCTACCGTCGCAAGGTATTGGAGGAGATGTGCGTGTTGGGCTTGGGTGTTGGTGCTCTAGTCAATCTTACACCGAGGAACTCCTCCCCTATCTTGTCGATAGTCAAAGACATCAAGTGGGATAGAATCTACCCCGGCAGCGATGCTTCTAACTACTGCGTTCAACTGGAGAGACTTGGACCGCTTCCCGATGACGCTCACCGAGCATGGAACGACTTTAGAAGAAGGTCACTTGGTCACCGACACCTAACTCATCTGCTCAGTCGACCTATGATGGGCGAGATATACCAGAGGGATGATGTGTACCAGAGGCATCTTGACGCAGGTGGAGCAGAGTTAGAAATGGTTAGCCCTGTGAGTGTCGGTCTTATCAATCCGCCATCCGACTGGTTGAGCGGCGAGTTGGCTAATTACGCCAACATGAACCCGCTACTGGATGTTCATGGCAAACCCCAAACCTTGTACGGGCTGAACTATGAAATGAATCACTTCGCTTACTTCTCGGGAGTGCTTGGGATGAAAGAAAATGAAAAGTATTTTGAAAGTTTTTTCTAAGTCGATGATATTAAAGCGAATAAAAATGAAGAAAGTTGTTGACTTTCCGTGCCCCATTTAGTATACTATTTATATAGAGAGTTAAGTAATAACATTTAGTAAGGAGAAAACAAGTTATGGCTATCGATTTCGCAACTTTTGTAAAAGTAGCACCCCATGTCGCAGCAGTACGCAAGCCAGTTCTTATCCGTGGTCGTCACGGTGTAGGTAAGTCTGAGGTTGTGTACCAGATTGCTGGTGGGCTTGAAATGCCAGTCGTGGAGCGTCGTGCTTCCCAGATGACCGAGGGTGACTTGGTTGGTCTGCCGTCTACAGATGGGAATGTCACTTCGTTTAATCCACCAGACTGGTTCAAGACCGCTTGTGACAATCCAGTTGTCCTCTTCTTGGATGAGGTCGACCGTGCCACTATTGAAGTGCGCCAAGGTATTTTCGAGTTGACTGACTCTCGCAAGTTGAATGGTCATGTCCTCCATAAGGACACCCTCATCTTTGCTGCTGTCAACGGTGGAGAGCACGGGGACCAATACCAAGTTGGTGAAATGGACCCTGCCGAGCTTGACCGTTGGACTGTCTTTGATGTGGAGCCTACCACCGAAGACTGGCTCACTTGGGCTAAGGATAAGGTTGACGGTATGGTGTGGGATTTCATCAACCAGAACCGTAACCACTTGGAGCACACTGGTGACTTTGAGCCTAACAAGGTTTACCCTTCTCGTCGTAGCTGGGTGCGCTTGAATGACTGCTTCGCTCAGGCTGCGTTGTTGGTTGAGGATGCAGACACTAGCGTCATGTTCCCTCTGGCTACTGGCTTTGTTGGCTTTGAAGCAGCGGTGTCTTTCAAGGACTTCGTTGATAACTACGAGCGGCAGGTGACCATTGAGAACATCCTTGATGAAGGCAAGATTCACTTGACCGACCGCTTTGGTATTAACGACCATAACGCCATCGTCGAGAAGATGGAAGCCAAAGATATCTTTGCCTCTCCTCTATCGGAGGAGCGCGTTGAGAACTTGGCTCGTTACTTCATGGTTGTGCCTTCTGAGGTTGGTATGAAACTCTGGACTGTTCTCGGTCAGGGTGACAACGCCAACGTGATTGCTTTCCATGGTACCCAAGTAGATGGAAAGTCCATCTCCAACCACTTGGTCGAGTTGATGACTGGAAAAAAATATTGATGATGAGGAATAAAAGTTCTTGACATACTTTCCACTATCCGCTATAATCATACCATAACAAAGACAAGGAGTATCCTATGACATTTGACCTCAACAAACACGTTCACCGACTACTGATGGACGAGCCGTTCTTTGCGGCTCTGTCTCGTCGTGTTGACAAGCGCATCGACAAGTCCATCCCAACGGCTGGTGTCCGTATCAATCCTACCTCGGGTCACTTCGAGATGTTGTACAACCCTGACTTCTTTGAAGAGTTGCCTGACGTCCAGCGCAAGGGTGTGCTTAAGCATGAGTTCTACCACCTTATTTTTGAGCACGTTACAGGGCGTAAACCGACTGGTATCAACCCGAAGGCGTGGAACATCGCAACGGACTTGGCAATCAATTCTCATCTTGTAGGTGAGTTACCTGAGATGTGCTGTATGCCGGGACAGATGCCGTTTGAGGACTACGAGGTTGGTCTCTCTTCCGAGGCTTACCTTGAGCAACTCAAGCAAGACCACGACAAGCAGAAAAGCGGCGGCGATGGAGACGGCGAGGGTGACGGGCAGTTCGACAGTCACGAGGGTTGGGATGATGTTGACCAGCAGACCAAAGAGATTGCCAAGGAGAGATTAAAAGATACTCTCAAGAAGGCAGCAGAGGAAGCAGCCAACCAAGGTTGGGGTACTGTGTCTCAACAAGTCCGCAAGGATATCATGGACCGCATTCAGACCAAGGTTGACTGGCGCAAGATGCTGAGATACTTTATTAAAACTTCGCAACGGGCTAACAAGCAATCTAGCATGAAGACCATTAACAGAAGGTACCCGTACATTCACGCTGGCAAGAAGACTAGCAGGACTGCGAAGATTGCTATCTCTATTGACCAGTCAGGCTCTGTGTCTGACCAGATGCTTAACGCTTTCTTTAATGAACTCAGCAACTTAGCCAAGTACGCAGAGTTCACAGTCATCCCCTTTGATGACCAAGTGTTTGAGGATAAGGTATATACTTGGAAGAAGGGCGAGAAGAAGAAGTGGGAGCGTGTATTGTCTGGGGGCACCAACTTCGATGCTCCGACAGACTATGTTAACAAGCATAACTTCGATGGACACATTATCCTTACCGACTTGATGGCACCCAAGCCGAAGGCTAGTAAGTGTCAACGCATGTGGATGACCGTAAAGCAGTTTGCCGACCGTCCATACTTCACAACTAACGAGCGGATTGTGGTGGTGGTGGATTAATGAGTGTGCTTAATAGTGCGAGAGATGGGGTAGCCCTAAAACTACAACGATTGGCATCTGGTTGTTCACTCCGAGCAGGACAAGAACTACACTATTTAAATGACAACCTAGAACCATGGTTGGAAACCAACGAAGATATTGATGAGTATTTAAGACTCCTTGATGTCTTGGCGTTATTGAGGTAAGATGAAAGCAGGAGACTTAGTACAATATAACAGCAGACTTCTCTTGGTGTTGGGTCCAAATGCTGATGATTATGGCTACTCTTCTGGCTGGTGGCGTTGCCAAGAAGTCGGCACCAACAGAATCAGGATCTACAGCCCCACTCAACTCACAGTAATCAAAACAGAAGCACAGTTTTATCTATAAAAATCAAACTATTTTATAACTCCCCGTAATCTTAGGCACTAATAAATGCAAAAGACTTGCGTTTCTTGTGTGGCTGTAGTATAATATACTTGTAAGAAAGAAAAAACAAAGGAGTATCCCATGACTTACAAACTTCAATATCTTAACGGAAGCACTTGGTGTAATTGTATCACAGGAGGAAGCGAACAAAGCCTACTGGTTCAGGGGGAGAGCTATTCTAGCAGAGAGCCCAGTAAGAGATTTAGGCTTGTGTGCGAAAGTTCCGGTCGAACTTCTGTCATACACATTTTTTAATTTATTTTATAACTTCCCGATATCATAGGCACTAATAAATGAGAAAAGACTTGTATTTGTTGTGTGCCTGTAGTATAATATGAGTGTAAGTAAGAAAGAGACAAAGGAGTATCCTATGAAAGTAACCAAGAAAAAGATTGAAACCATTCTCCAGCAGGATGAGCGGATGAAGTGGATTTCCCTCTGGTATGACCGCGCAGCCAAGCAGTGGGTCTTCGTTGGTGGCGACTCGGTTATGTGGAGCAGTTCAGGCACAGGGATATTCAGGCTTGATATGCTGTCGGTTGAAGAGTGGGTTGATTATGCGTACCAACTAGCAGGGAGGGAGCGTTATGTCCAGTAACCACGAAATGTTCGGAGCAGAGGAAGACTGGGTTCAGCCACAAGTTGGAGACTTAGTTGAATGTCGTATTGGTTACGCTAGGACAAGCTTGGGCGTCGTGGTCGAACCCTGCGATGCTATCAAACGAGATGACTTGTGGTGTCAGGTGGCACTCAACGGGGGAGGAACAAAGATTCTTCCCAAGAAAGATGTAACAGTCATCCAGAGAGGTTCAGAATGAAAGTAGGTGACTTGGTAACAATAATAAACCAGAACTGGACTAATGACCGCCCTTTCCTTGTGCTTGAGAAGTCTTGGATAAAGGGCGAATGGGTAATCTTCTCGCCGGGAATAGGCAAACTACAATGGAAGCAAAAGCGATTGAAGGTGGTAAGCCATGGGTAAAGCAAGAAGCACGACAAATAGAACCAGATTCAAGGTCGGTGACCTAGTGAAGGTTGCTGACTGGTGCCTTAACAAGGGGCTGACTGGGGTTGTTACCAAAGTGAAACCTTGGGAGTGCTTCGCAGGATGTATGGGCTGTCTTTCCCGGTCATAGCCGAGAGAAGTATGTCCAGAAGAACAACCTTATCCTGATAGCGAGGGGATGATGAAAGTAGGTGACTTAGTTGATATCAATCAGGAGCGAGGCGCAGGTAGCTACAAGCATACCCTCGCGGTCTTGGTGTCGTTGTGCGCTTTGAAGAGTTGGAGGACTTGCATTACCCCAATATCGGCTCCATCAACTTGGGACCTCTCGTACATGTATTGTTGAATACAGGAGAGACCGAAGGCTTCTCCCCCAAGAGTGTGGAGGTAATCCGTGAAAGCCTATGACTTCAAAGTGAAGGCTGGTGACTTGGTAAGGCACAACAGTTACAAGGATTTGCTAGGGATTGTGGTTGAGGTAAACCTGAACTATGCTGGCACCCCTGTTGCTGTTGCTTGGACTGGTCGCAATCCGTATGGCTTTGGTAAGAATAGTATTCATCACCCTGACAGATTGGAGGTAGTCCGTGAAGGTAGGTAACTTGGTAAGATGGGAAGGGTTGAACTCTCGCACCTTTCTTGGGATTATCGTTGGCTTTGATGACGAGAACGACCCGATAGTCAAAACTTGTTGCTCTGGTATCACTATCGCACATTGGCGCAAGAGTTTGGAGGTGCTGAGTTGAAATACTTGAAAGTTGGTGACTTGGTAAAGTCAAAGAGGGCCTTTCGTGGTACCAACCGAAGGAGAGGTGATATTGTTGTCGTCGTTGCGGTGGAGCAAACCAAAAAGCCGGGACCGGCTGGGCAACTAGCCCAAGTTAAATGGGCGGAAGGCTATGGTACATTCTTTAATCATCGCCCGGACCTCTGCTTGATTAGTGAGGCAAAATGAAAGTAGGTAATCTGGTAAAGCGGCGTGACCCCTCTTGGGATACACAGAACCAGTTGGGTCTTGTCATAGAATTGGAAACGGTTAAGCAAAGCCCACCGAGCCACTTCTAAAGTAGCCAAGGTTCAGTGGCTTGGAGGCGAGTATCCTTCCTTCATGTATCGTGCTAATGACCTGATACTAGTAAGCGAGGTGAAATGAGACACGACTGGGACCCAAACGACCAACAGAACTGGGAGATGAACTGCGAAGCAGAGAGGGCAGCGAAGGTCAGACCCCTGCGAGATTACAACGGCGACATCCTGAATCCCGACGACTTGGTTTGGCTTACCGACCATCGACCCATGGAGTTGGCTATTGTTCTTGGTGAGTCTCACAGGGAGAACGCTCTGGTTCGTCTTGTCAAGGGTGGCTATGACTTTACAGTCTCTGACATTGATTGCGAGAAAGTGAAGAAAAATGAAACTATTTTATAAGTCCTTGTTATTATAGGCACTAATAAATGAGAAAATACTTGCTTTCTTTGCCTACCCGTAGTATAATATGGGTGTAAGTAAGAAAGGAAACAAACAAAAGGGGTATCCTATGACACGCAAGAACTTTGAACTTATCGCCAATGCAATCCGAGTAACCAAGAACACCACCGAGGGTGATGCTGCTGCTTCGTGAGTTAGCTCTCAACCTGTGTGGAGTTCAAGCGAGAGAATGGTCGTTTTAACAACGAGCGTTTCCTCAAAGCCTGTGGACTATAGGCGACTGTAATTAGAAGAAGCCTCAAGGTTGGCGAGTTGGTTGAGGTTCACAAGGACCTTGCCCATATGGACGACTGGAGCAAGAGCAAGGAATGGCTATCGTTCTTGATACTGACCCTGACCCTGAGCGTCCGGGCTTGCTTGAGATTCGGTATGTAAAGCCACGAGGACTGCCAGAAGAGCAGTTGCCGATTCAGAAACTGATTAATAACTTTTCTTTGACGAGGGTAAAATGAATCTATCAGGAGAACCAATAGACTTCGCTGAACTCAAACGAAAGCAGCCGAGGATTCTCCCCGGCGACCTTGTTTGTACTGAAGACTTCCCTGAAGTGTTGGGCTTGGTTGTGATGAGCAGCCCCGGCACCTCCAAGGACAAGTCTGTTTGTAAGATTAAGTGGGGCGAATTGGACCGCACCGTTTTATTCCGAGAGCAAGAACTTATTTTATTTAGTGGAGGCGACTATGAAAACTAAGATGGTATACCTGACAGTAGCAGTTGAGATGGATGCGGAAGCAGATGAACAAGAGG
>UEXL01000907.1_pt1 | contig 10635 bp, 21 predicted proteins | sample 1796671 | NCBI WGS metagenome assembly UEXL01 (sample SAMEA4772471, study PRJEB27181) | metagenome
CGTGGACCGCCTCGAAGAACAGGTGGCAGAGCACATTATTGAAATCATCGAATCCAAGCAAGCATGAACGACCGAATCCAAGAACTCTGTGACAAGCTCGCAGACATCAAGTACGTCACCCAACAGGTGCAAGACGAACTCTACCACATCCAACACGAACTGGAGGAAGGAGGAGCAACCCCGCGACTATGCCGCGAACTTCATCCGCACCATGAGCCTGTGGCTCGACCGACGGCCTGAGATTGCCAACGATGGCAGGGGCATTTTGCAACTCATCCTCGAATATAAAACAGCATCAGAATCATGAACGACCACACTGAACGCCTCTACGAGAGGCAACGCTACGCAGGGTCTTTCGAGTTTCACCTCATTGAGGCGTACTTGAGGGCAGACCCAAGGAACAAGGCCACCCTTGAGGATGCCTTCGCAGGAACTCAATTCGATTTGGTTAGTTGAAGTTTGACCAAGAGGGGGTAACTACCTGAAACGTCAGGCCACCCCCTCACTACTTCCAAGGGAGCGCAGTCGGTGTGTACATGGTTTTCTTTTAATCGCGAGAAATTCCAAGATGAGCCATGGCAGTTGTGTTCGAATCCCAACCTCCCTTCTAATTTATTTCAAACTTCAATTCAATCAGCATGAACTACACCCTTGTCCTGTGGCCCGAGTCACAGACCTACATGGATGAGCCATGGTTCGACGACCACGCCATCCTTGCCGACTACGATTCAGTCGGTGAATCTCAAGCCTACTTTATTCCAACCGAACACATCAAGTCATGAAACTATATGCAGTAATCCACGGAGTATGCGGCCTGTACGAAGGCTACTCCGACACCACCTGTGAGTTCTTCCCCAAGCGGGGCTTCGCAGACAAGCACATCGCTCAAACCCTTGACGAGTACCGCAAGGACGACATGTGCGTCAACATCGACCACGCAACCGAAGATGCAGTGTACGTCACTATGGACCGCGACCCTGACAACTACAAGGCTTGCGTCCCATCAGACATGGACCACGACGACTACGTGGCAGAGAACATGGACGACGTGAGTGTCGAGGTGTTCCAAGTCATCGAGCTTGATGTCTCACGCTACGAAGGCAGTGGCACCACCGAGCACATGTGGCTGACGTGGGACCAACAAGATTGCAGTGTGGCATGGGACTACAACCCCCTGTGTATGTCACTTGTGGCTCGTGTCACCTCCGATGTCATGGACAACACCAGCGACGACCACCCCACCAAGCCCTGCACAACATGGCGCAGATGGGTGAGTTCATCTCCTCTGTGTACTACCGCAACGAGGCCTTCATCGACATCGACGACTACACCATGCACGCTTTCCGTATCCCCAAGAAACTCAGACCAATGACGAAGAAACAACTGCTTGACCTTATCGCAGAATACCCTGACGACGCAGAGGTTGTAATCGAGGTGCATGACACCACGCTTTACGAAGATTTGTACGACTTCACGTGAGTTCATTTACAGACGGCACATCATGCTACGGAATCTACCAGAAATGGCCGCTTGCGGCAATGAGTTCACGAATCATGACTACCAAGCGTTTTGACCCGCGTACAGAAATCTATGACCTGTACGACAACATGGTACACCTGTACGAATCAAAACTATTCAAACTATTCAACGCATGAAAAAGCACATCTACATCTTCAACTGGAAGCAGGGTGGTTGGAACCACGAGTGGGCCACGAACATCCGATCTGCTCGCAAGCAAGCGAGGGAGCGATGGGCCGAACAAGCAGAACCTGTCCTCACCATCGACAACGAGTCGTTCAAGCGGATAACCTACGGGGAGTTTGAGCGCATCCTTGCAACAGACGGATTTAATTAACACGATGAATGTAAACCTCGACACCCTCGTTGACCAATACCTCGATGACTTCATGGAGAACATGGCTGATGAACTATTGCTTGAGTATGCAAGAGAGCAGTTGCGGGAGAACATCTTCGAGTTCACAGAAGAAGAAATCATTGCATCAATCGACGAATTTTACCACGACATCAAAAGAAAATGAACTCAGTACAAGAAAACAAGAACGAACTCGAAGCCGCTGTGCGGTACTGCGAGTCAGCCATCAGCCGCGCCAACGCCACCATCGAGTCGATGGAGTTCCGTCAGCAGGCGGCAAGCAAGGCATGGCACGAACAGACAGGGCGTGAAGCGGCACTCGAACGTGAGGTTGCGGAACTCAAGCTTAAATACGAAGAACTCAAGACCAACATGGCCCTAATGACCGACGAGAACGTCAAGCTCCGCGAGACCTGCAACTTGCAGAAGGACCAAGTCGCCATGTTCCAACGCAAGATGACTCGCCTTAGCGAAGTAAACCGATGACTGACGATTACATGGACGAACAGTGGGCAAAGATTGAAGCCCGCGTGAAGAAATACGAAGAAACAGCCTCACCCCATGACAAGATGATGCTCGACTGCATGATTAGGGACTGGGAATCCAAAATGAAACTTAAAATTCAAACTTATGAGTAAGTTAAACATCACCGTTGACAAGAGTCAACTCACCGCCTCTCTGAACGAGAACACCAAGTTCAACCTTATTAAACTGAACAGGGAGATGACTCGACGTTGCGTCAAAGCAACTCCTTCAACCCAAGGACAGACACCTAGGTACCGAAAGGTCACAGCGCCTGAAATCATTGATTGGACCCGCATGTATCTCAGCGGTGTGACAGTCCCAGAGATTCAGGAAATCACAGGTCGAGACAACACAGTCGTTAACAGGTACTTGATTTTCGTGTTCGGTGCTCGACGAGCAGGGACATGGGTGCGAGAGATGCACGAAGCAAACAGGATTTCAAATCTTATGGACGTAGACCTTGAACCCGTAGAAAACTACATGACGGATGCTGATTGAAGACAACACATACACAACAGAGGATGTGTCAGAGGCTGTCCTCCGCCAATTCGTGAGGGAGTACGAATTGTGGGAGAACCGACAAGAGCGACGCAACCTAGGACCACCCGACTACAAAGACCTCGCCTACCGAATGTTCCGATCATATAAAACCGCGAAGTGCTATGGCTTCTAACAAGGAAAAAAAGTTCTACGAGAACTTGGCAAGCACCAAGAACAACCACACTTCCCGTGCCCGCCGCAGAAAGATGGAGCGTGAACTGAATAAACTACACAAACTCGACAAGAAAGATGAGTGATGAAACAACTACGATGTATGGGTACTTCCGCAACGGAGGTATCTACACCACTCCTAACCTGGAGCTTGCATGGAAGCGCCACACACACATGACGAACCCTTTATCATCCGAGACAATGACGAATGAAGAAGCCATCAAGTTCATCATCAACGAGTATGACTTTGACGCCAAGTCAGTGGTTCTTGCTCGCATGTTTGCCATGGAAGACATCATTGAGTACGACGTAGAGGAATGGGTCAAAATGCCTGTCAGCGCAGGCTTGGCAGAGTTTGTGGAACACTGCCGCCACGCCAACGAGATGGTAATACCAAAGTACACAACCAATCGTGTGTCGTACAACTCGATCGAAATGGAAGCATCACTTCAGGATATCACAAGTAGGATGGAAGAGGTTATGCTTGCGATGCAGGTATATGCCGACATCCAAGAAAAAATCAGGGAAAATTTGCAGAAACTAAATCACTTCGTAATTTTGCTGAAGCATTACAACCTACTAGACCAGTCCAAGCACGCTGTAGACATGTACTACGAAACGCTCGGACTACCCAACGAACCTGAGAAGCGACACGCCAAGTACCTCCTGCCACGTCAGGCCATGGGTGTTGCGCTATCCAAATACGTCGGCGACTCGATAGCCGCTCACGCATTGGAGAAAGAACGTACAACCATCATCCATTACCGTCGCAAGCATGAAATCAACATGGCTTGGGCAGAAGGGTATGATACGCTCTTCGAAAACGCCACATACATTGTGAATACCTACATGAACGATGCCGCTAAGGTTGACCGCATTAGATATATCGACAATACAATCAAGTTGTTACTTACTGAGAAAGAAAAAATTCAATCCAATATTCATGTCTAATTACAAATTCAAGACCACGAACATCCGTGGCAAGAAGTACGTCGAAATAAACGAGCGTATCAAGTACCTCCGCCAGGAGGCTGCCCTCAAGAACTACAGCATCATGACTGAGTTCCTGCCCTTGACAGTGACATGTGTGTATGCAAATGCACCATCGCTACAGAGCAGGGCAAGATTAGCACAGGCCACGCTCACGAGGAGCGCGGGTCATCCAACATCAACAAGACAAGCTATGTCGAAAACTGAAACATCAGCCGTCGGACGTGCGTTGGCATTCCTCGGAATCGGAATCGACACGTCTATTGCGTCAGATAATGAAGTCCAAGAAGCTATTGCAAAGCAAAACTCCCCTGCTTCAACAGAAGCGGATGCCCCTGTGGAGAACATCATGGACAAAGCGGTAACGTACATCAAGTCACAGACAGACAAGCAGAAGGCGTTTGACTCCATCTACAGCAAGTACAAGGATCAACTGACCGAGAAGCAAGTTGCTGGTCTCAAGAAGTTTGTGCGATGAAAAATACACTCCTAATCGCAGCATTCGTCTCAATGACAATGTCTCTGACTCTTTGGTTCACAGGGCAACAACAGACTGGTCTTTACGTCGGTATCTGGTGCCCAACTATTCTTTCACTTAATGGCTTCTTGCCTAAAAAATCCTCTAAATGACATTTTTCTTAGGAGTAATCGTAGGTGCTCTAGGCTCTATCGCCATCTCAAGTATTGTGCTTGAGATGCGTGATAGGCGCCTATCCAGATCGGGTAAGTACAAGTATTCTGAGAGCATCACCAAGGTCCGCAACATGCGGATGACTGGCATGACTGTTCGTGAAATCTCAAAGCAAACGGGCATCCCAAAGTCCACTGTACACAGATACCTGTATGTTGAACATTCCTGAGGCTCTACAAGAGCGATACAACAAACCTCACTTGTCGTACTCATCCCTGAAGGTGGCACTCACCGACATGGCCAAGTTCGACCAGTACATGAAGGGAGAGCTGAAGTTTCAGTCACCTGCACTGACCTTCGGCACCCTTTACGATATGCTTCTGTTTGAACGCGACAAAGCGTTCGAGACCTACTCGGTAGTATCGGATGAAGCTGTGCTTGACAACTGCTCTGAGAAGACCCGTGCCTCCAAGGGGCCTAAGCTTACTAAGGAGTACAAGGAGATGCAGAAGCAACTGATCGACGAGGCTGCAGAGCACGGTAAAACGCTATGCTCTCCTGCCGATTGGAAGATGGCCAACCAGATGATTGACCGCCTCGAACGCTGTGGCCTTGTAGACAAGTACCTGTCATCTGGCAAGTATCAAGTCGAGTTCAATGAACAGCTTGGACCAATTAGAGTAAAAGGCTTTCTTGACTGCCTCGGCGATGGGTTCATCGTAGACAGCAAGTCCACCAAGGCTGTAGATAAATTCCGCTACAGCGTTCGTGACTTCAGCTACGACATCCAAGCCTACATCTACTGCAAGCGTGTTTGGTGTCAAGAAGTTCTACTGGCTCGTCCAAGGAAAGACTTATCCATATCTGCCTGCAGTGGTAGATTGTTCAGACGAAACCCTGTTCACTGGAGAGATGAAGTTCAACGATGCCATCGAGCGCATCACAGGCTTCCTCGAAGGTGGCAAACAACCTGATCAAGACTATGTTGAGTTCAAAGTTTAACGGGCTTATCAAAGCCGCCATCCCAGGAACAGTGTTGTTCCTTATCTATTGTTTTTCAGTAACCATTTTTTCTTATATCCTAAATTTTATTACATCATGAGCGATCAGAAGTATGATTCCGTTCTCGTTGGCTGGGCCGACGAACCCAAGTTGAATGACAACGGCGAAGTCCAAGCATGGACCCTGCGTCTCAAAGACCACGAGCTCAAAGACATGCTCGACCAGTATGTCACATCTCGTAACGAACAAGGCCATGGCGGCAACGTCTATGTGACTTTGTTCATGTCCAAGAACGGCAAGGCATGTGCTCGCGTCTTCAACCCTAACAGCGAAGCTGCCAAGGAGAAGCGTGCGGCTAAAGCAAGTAGCAGTGCAGAGCAAGAGTCTGCAGACCTGCCCTTCTAAAATAGCGGGGCTGTACGCAGCGATGGAGTGGGGGCTGAGGAACATCACGTTCCTTGGTCCCTATTCTTTCTGCGGAACCAAGACAATGTAAACCTCACATTTCACTGCAACATGCAAGAATACGACGAAGACTTCAATGTCTACATCCCAGAGTTTACAGAGAAGTACATCATGCTCATCATTCCCAACAAGGAAGGAGACAACAGCGTTCTCTTGACTAAGGACGACTGCGCTGATGTGATGGGGAGCAAGGTGTCTCTCAAGTGGATCTCCAATAAACTCAAAAGAAAATGGGAAATGAAGGTCTCCCGAACATCTACTACATGAGCGCAGAGGTCGCCTATAAAAAGGGTAAGATCATACATAGGCGAACTGTTTGGGTGGTCAGCAGGTACACAACACCTGCTGACATCATGACTCATGACATAAAGACGATGAGCAGGCTCGATCGAGATCTGTACGGTAAAGCATACAAAGGCAAACGTCAAGTAATTTTGCGCGAGGTGAGCCATGTAAAAGCAGTAGGAAAAGTAAACCGAATAGCAGTATGAAACCATCAGACAGACAAGAGGGCGGAGAGCATTACAACATGCACATCCAACCCACCGAGTTCATCTTCAAGAACGGCATCCCGTTTATTGAGGGCAACATCATCAAGTACGTTACACGACACCGCGAAAAGAATGGGGCGGAGGATATCCTAAAAGCCATTCACTATCTAGAACTCATCCTTGAATACGACTACAATGAAAGTGACATTCTTCCAAACCGTCTTCGACAAGAACGCACCGCACCATGTCAGCGTGTCGACTGCCCTCGACAGAATCAAGAAGGGCCAATCGAAAACCACGATTGATGCGGTACGGTCTGGAAACAAAGACGCCAAGAAGAAACTTCCTGTCGTATGCTTTAGCGGTGAGTTTGCAACACGTGCAGACGATGCTCTATTCGAGCACAGCAGTCTCCTTGTTCTGGACTTCGATCACATTGACGTTGCTCAGGCCAAAGGCGCGTTGGCTACGGATGATTACGTCTACAGCTGCTGGGTTTCACCGAGCGGTGATGGGCTCAAGGCTCTGGTAAAAGTCACCAACCCTGAGCGACACCGCGATCACTTCCGTGCCCTTCGAACCTACTTCCACAAGCAGTACGACCTGGAGGTTGACGAGTCAGGTGTCAATGAGTCACGGGCTTGCTTTGAATCCTACGACCCAGACCTGATCCTGAACCCCGACTCTAAGAGCTTTGGTGCCTTCGCCTCTGAGAAGAGCGAGAAGCCACAGGAAGCCAAGGTTGGAGAGTTCACGGACTACATGAAGCTAAACCTCGCTTGCCGTATGGTGCGGCAAGCTGAGGAGGGAGAGAAGCACGCTGCCCTGTTGAAAGCGTCTAAGCTGGTTGGTGGTTACATATCTGCAGGCCGTCTCGAAGAAGAGGAGGCTGTCCGCATTCTCTTCCGTGAGATCTGCAAACGTGACATCGACAGCGAGGACGCAGCCATGACTACGATCCGTCAGGCTATTGAGGTGGGCAAGCGACTACCAATCCGTGCGATCATCGACAACGAGCAGGAAGCACAGCGCGAGCTGCTCATCAACGACGGTGACATGTCCTTCATCTCTTCAGATGACGAGGACTTCCGATGGATTGACGACTACGCCAACGGTAAGATCCCTGTGGGATTGGACACTGGCGACGACAAGCTGGACGAATACTTTCGCTACAAGAAAGAGTTCTTGATTATGAACGGCCACTCCAATGTAGGTAAGACTACGTTTGCACTATACATGATGGTGAACTCAGCCGTGCGGCATGGATGGAAGTGGGTTGTGTACTCCTCGGAGAACCGTACCGCATCCCTGAAGATGTCGCTCATGCAGTTCGCTGTCAATCGCAGGATCGCAGACATGAACTACGATCAACGGAAGGCCGCTTACAAGTGGGTCAACGATCACTTTACCGTGATTAGCAACAACCAGGTGTACTCTTACTCTGATATCATTGTCTTCCTTGAGAAGATCGTTCGTCAGCAGGAATGTGACGCTGTGTTTGTGGACCCGTACAACAGCTTAAAGATTGAGCTTACAGGTAATGGGAGTTCTCATGACTACCATTACCAAGCAGCTTCAGAGTTCTTGACGTTCTCTACCACTAACGACATCGCTGTGTGGCTTAACATGCACGCTGTGACGGAAGCGCAGAGACGGAAGGGTGACGATGGTCTGCCTGTAGCACCATTCGCAGAAGACACAGAGGGAGGCGGTAAGTTCGTGAACCGAGCTGACTGCTTTGTTACGGTCCACCGAAAGGTACAAGCACCAGATCACAACATCAAAAAGACAACTGAGTTGCACATTCGTAAGGTCCGTGAAACCGAGACAGGAGGACAGCCTACCTCGTTTGACGACCCAATCACCTTTACAATGAACACAGCGCACACAGCCTTTCGCATCAACACGACAGGCAAGGAGCTGTTTCAAAGCATTGACAAGGAGTTTGATAAGTACGAGAAGTTCAACATGCCCACTAACGAGTTCTTTTTCGGAAAAGAAGCTGTAACTTCACATAGTGAAGCGACAAACGAAGAAATCTTCTCGTAAGGGGAGTTCGAAGAAGAAGGACTTAGGAAAGTACAAGAGTGGCTTAGAGAAGACTTGCGGTAACTTACTCGCTGAATTGGGCCTAAATTTTGCCTATGAGGAACACGAGTACGAGATCATGCCCAAGTTCTGTACCCACAGACGTATTGGAAGATGACCCCCAAATCAAAGGGGCTCATCGACAAGACAAACAAAGTGGTGCTGCCAATCAAATACACTCCTGACTTCGTAGCCAAAGACGGAAGCTGGATCATCGAAAGGGTACATCCATTCACATCATGATTTTCCCATGAGGTGGAAGCTGTTCATGGATTACCTGATCAAGAAAGGTGAGCCACTTCCAATGCTCTTCATCTGCCGCAACAAGCGACAGATCGAGCAAGCAATTTACATTATCAAACAAACTAAAAAGGATGAAGAAGCCAATCCCTATCGAAGAGCTAGGCAGGCTGTACGGCGTCGCGCAAGAGAGGATGCAGGAGACCATCACGAATTACTGTGAAGATCTCTACACATCTGAGGGCGCACCACGTACAGACCCAGGTCAAATTTCACGCGCAGTAGACTCGTTGATCTCTAAGCTCCGACATGAGGCCAGCTTGATTAAAGACGCATCCTACGAATACTTCGAATCAAATGCAGACGAAAGCCAGGAGGAGTTATTCTAACTCAACTGGTAGGATGGCAGAGGTGAGGTTCAAGAGAGCCGCTGAGTAGTTAGGACTCAAGGTCATGAAGGCCAACCCAAAGAGGATATGCACCATCACATCGACTACTGGCTCCTGTATTCAGACAGGAAGCACGCAGTGGATGAAGGGAACAACCTACCAGACGAGATCTGGTGTGAGTTCAAGAACGTTAGGGAAACCCAGGATGGATGTATGGCAACGCGCACATCATCGCATTCGATATGCCCGAAGAGGGTGGGTTTGTCATTGTCGATAGACAAGAGCTTGCCTTCTGGTGCGAGAAGCACGTGAAGGACGAAGTCGTCACCGATAAACGCGATGCGTACCTCAAAAGTACACACGCAAAGATCGGCAGGACGTCATCACCAAGCTCAACTTGATGGATCTCAATCTATTAGAATCGTATCGCGTCTGGCCCTACGAAACAGATTATTGAGTATCTTACTGTCCTTTCACCATTCATTTACAGCAACCCATGACTACCTCAATCTTTGAGAAGAGGCTGAGCTACAAGCCCTTGACTATTCTGAAATCACTGACCCACTCATCAATGCGATGTGGGCAAGCCACTGGACTCACAACGAATTTAACTTCAAAGCTGATGTCCAAGATTACCACACCTCTCTCCGATCAAGAGAGAGCAGTAATCAAGCGAGCCATACTTCTCATTTCCCAAGTTGAAGTGGCAGTAAAATCATACTGGTCAAACATTGGAAAGCATCTGCCTAAGCCAGAGATTGCGGACATGGGGGCTGTATTTGGTGGCGTTGAAGTGATCCACTCCCGCGCTTACTCTGAGATCTTGAGTAAGCTTGGACTGGAAAGAGAGTTCACTACCCTCCTAGAGAATGAGCCTGTACTGAACCGCGTTACTTACCTGAACAAATACGTTGATCGCGTATTTGAAGACGACAAGAAGCAGTTCCTCTACAGTCTCATCCTCTTCACGCTATTCACCGAGAACGTCTCTGTTCAGCCAGTTCTACACTGTGCTTGGATTCAACCGCTTCAAGGCTGTGCTAAAGGACACCGCAAACGTGGTGCAGTACACCTCGAAGGAAGAGAACCTGCACGCTGAGGGTGGGATGGCACTGATCAACCAGATCCGTGCTGAGCATCCCGAGCTGTTTGACGCTGAGCTGGAGTCACGCATATGGGAAGAAGCCCAGGTTGCGCTGGACGCAGAGAGCAACTTGATTAAGTGGATCC
>UEXL01000857.1_pt1 | contig 10618 bp, 17 predicted proteins | sample 1796671 | NCBI WGS metagenome assembly UEXL01 (sample SAMEA4772471, study PRJEB27181) | metagenome
GATACCATGTTTCACAGCGAGACCAGATCGTGGCGCAACACGCCCATAGACACCCGGTGGCAATACAATGGCTACACCCGTCCCGATAAGAGCGCGGTGTGTAGGTGGAATAACAACTTCATCAGTGCTGTAAAGATCGTATCCAACAGCACCCCCAGAACCACGAGTTGGAATAATAGCATCGTAGGTAAGCTTCTTAATACGAAGGCTCATTTATACTTTAGATGGGTTTCTTGTCTTTATCAACTTTTACCAGTCAAACATGTAGTCGTGCTAGACTAGCTATGATTGCACACACTAGGAGTAAAATCAAAAGTATGATCGTGTCTAGTATAGATTGAGAAAATTACTCTACTATTATGGGTATCTTGGAAAATGTGTAGTTGGATTTGGTTTTCTTTCATCGTAAAAATAAGTACAGTTACTATTGGGTGGGGTAGAACTTTTTCTAAAATTATATCGTTCACGGGGATGACTACAATTAAGTCTACCATTTCGACACTTTGGTGCCGATGCATCATTCTTATGTAATACACAATGTGTAGGACTAACGTTAAATCCCTTACAATCAGCATCACTGTTACATTTTTTAGCACACAAATGAGCTGATTGATTTAAAGGCATCGTATCATAAAATTCCATCGAAAAAGTACCAGGCGTACCGTCAAATGGTATATTACTGGCATAATATGTCTCATATGCCATACATTCGGCTGTTGCTGGACAGGATTTTGTACTCGGACTTGGACACACAGCGCCAGTTCCAACTGGAGAAGTTGTGGTGACCCACCTTTTTATAAGACTACTCGCAGCGGTACCACACGCCGTTGGGCATGCTGGATCAGTGTAGTAGCCCTGGCAATCCACTGCACACACAGCAGTCGCTGGACAGCTTTTAATTTTAGTCGAGGGTGGGCACGCCGCACCCGTTCCAACTTGTTGTTTGGTTGTAATCCAGTTCTGAGTCACAGTACTTGCGGCTGTACCACATGTCGTTGGACAAGCTGGATCAGTGTAGTATCCTTCACAATCTACTGGGCATGGGTATGATAGTTCCACAATTCCTAGTTTGGGTCTCGCCATTTGAATATGGACATTGACTTCCACCATGTGCAGCTTCTTTGGTGACACTATATGTTCTAGATTCTGATGGTTGTGTACCACAAGAACTTGTACATGGTCCCCAACCACCATTTGGACCCCAAGTTCCTTCGCAATTGACAGGACCTGGTGGACCACTACACGTTTCCCATTCGGACAGGCGCTTCTCACCTGTGCAATTTTCAGCTTCTAACGCAAGTTTAAAATACTCTTGAAAACCCTGTTGATCATAACCAACTTGTGCAGCTCTGTCTTCTTTTGATACCACACACCCATTCGCACTTCTCTGCCAAGTGCTTGAATATACACACGCTGGTGGTGCAACGGCATTCGCGGGGCATTCGACGTCACACGCTGAAGAATAACTCTTTACACATGTACCTCTACCAAGCGCTTCTTCATAGTCTGGTGCGTTTTCGTCTAGAGTATACGTACGCATTCCTCGACCACATTTATCCGCTTCAGAACCATCGAGGAGGACACCATTTCTCGTACACGGCCCCTCGATCCATGAATCACCTTTACAAGGTTCGTCACATACTACACTACATGGTCTAAAGTCGGATTCACATTTACCAGCACCAATCGCTGCTTGGTATCCCGGCGCATCTGGGTTGAGCACCCATTCTTCGACTCCTTCACCACATTTTCCGATAGTTCCATCTAAGAGTTCCCCCCGTCTGTTTATTGTGACAAGACTTCTTCTTGACATATTCAGTTCCGCTACAGTCCGAAGGTTCTATCCTAGTAAGCTGGGGTACACCATCTACAACTTTGTACTCAAAAGTTGGCTCACCCTTATACATTTTGTAACCCATATAGGCTACGACTGTCATTACTGGTAACATCACGAGTAGTAAGAGTAGTAATGTACCACCCCCACCTGCTGGAGATTGGCGAAATCTATAACCCCGATACATATCTACTACTAACTTAGAAAAATAGTTCGTCCCTATGGTAATGAGTAATGTTTGGAAAGTCCACAACTTTATCGTCAAAGCAAATGCCCCCAAAACAGACTATGAAAACTTAAAACCAAAATTAACCGAACAACTTTGGGATATGGCGCGGCGCTTTCATCTATCTACTTCATTACACATGGTGCAGAGGAGGGCGTATCCGCTACATTAGGGGTGGCTTCGTCACTTGCATACATTGGACTACTGACACAAAGGGTAGATAACATTGAAAAATCTTCACCATTTCAGAAACAGTTGTTGGCCCCAGTGGGTACCGCCATTTTTGAAACTATGTGGAATAATGCTCCATTTGCATTTGATTTTGACTATGGTGCGACACTCATGGGATTTCTCGCCTACAAAGTTGCCCTCCTCACGGTTGTATATGAAGAGGTCCGAAAAATGCTTGTATCATCTGACGACATTACATTTGAGAGCAAAGAAGAGGATCCAAGCGAGGACAATATCAAGGGTATAGTGATCCCGAGTGAGGACGGATACGACCGATGAAATCGCGGGCCACATGGGCCAGAGAGGGGCACCCACAAAGTTTGAAGTTACGACATTGAGGGTTGTGTGACCCGAAAAGGTATAATCATTACAAAATGCAAATCTCGGTTTAAGCTTGCAAGGCTTTTGCTTTGTGTAAGGCATCACAGTCACTGCGTTACACACCGCTCTTGCAAAGTACATGAGAGTCATGAGTAGAAGATAATCGTTTTTCTTTTTGTGTGACCATAAGGGCCACGCGTAAAGGAGGAAGAGGATGGGTACGGCAAGTAGGTAATCTGGAAGATGTTCATGATGCTCCCAATTTGGGAGAAAATGAAACCCTAAATCATAGATTGGACCACCTGTACCATTCCCTTTTTGTGCGGAGATATAGTATCCAACTAAAACATTCACCGCAAGTGAAAGTAGGAATACTACCCAAATCATCTAATGTAATATGTGCTCAGATTTTATTAAGCTTCCGAATTGTACCAGTCGCGATATATTCGTCAATCTTATTCGCAACACCTTTACCAACACCAGCAACCTTGTGAGGACCTTGGGAAATCTCTGTACCATTCGTCACTTCAAAGTGAAGTTTGCGGATAGCCTTAGCAGCCTTTTTGTAAGCTTCACCTTTGTGAGTGTTTTCCTCTACATCTGCAAGTAACGCCAATTGATCTGCAATATTCTCATTTGTAGTGAATGTCTTGACCACCTTAATTTCCCCAGTTTCAAGGAATTCATTTACTTTTCTTACGATACTCTTACCAATCCCATATAGATGAGAAAGTTGCTCACCATGGGTTACTTTGAAATCAAGATGATATATGATGTTAGCCGCTTTCTCATAGACAGCTTTCTTAAATTCATTTTCTTCCTCTTGGGCGAGGTCATCAAAAGCTTCCGTGAGGGGCAAATTGTAGCAGACAAAATAGTTATCATCTGAGTCTGAGTCTGACTCTGAGTCAGAGGCAACAGATTCCTCATCACTCACTTCAGCATATTGGAGCATAGTTTCGTACTCAAGAAGGGCTTTTTCTTCTTCACATTGTTGAAGGCGCTTCTTGAGATCGGCGTTTTCCTTTTCAAGGTTGGCAATGTAGGTGGCAATAGATTGAGAGTTCATAGTTGAGAGTTGTGTGACTTTTTGGGGTGGGTTGGGTGACTTAGGCGCGCGATTTAATGATGGGTATCCCGTACCCCAATTCTTCTACAAGTGGGTTGTTTTTGTAGTCATTTTTGTAGTGAATCTTCTTGACTCCACTACTCGCGAGAGCCTTGTAGCAATTGAGACAAGGGTAGTGTGTGATATATGCTTCAGTGCCATCTATAGAGACACCCCGCTTAGCCGCATCCGTGACGGCGTTGATTTCTGCATGAATCGTTGCTTGTTCGTGTCCGTCCCTCACAATTGAGGTGTGATTAGAACCACCAAGGAAACCATTGTAGCCCATACTTATGAGACGGTTGTTCTTCACGAGCACACATCCCACATTGAGTCTATCACATGGCGATCTGACTGACGCGAGTTCTGCGGTCTTCATGAAATACTCATTCCATGAAATCCTGGAAGTCATATATATCTATTAGCGTAAATCTTTATCCGCTGTGTAATATGTTTTCCCTTTTGTGACAAAACTGTGAACCCTCGCGTACCCCCACGCTTGTGGAGAAGCTCCCGGACGATGCCCAGTTCTCCACGCAGCGAGACCTCTGTTATATACCGTTTGAAGTGTCTTGAGTGGTATCTTTGTAGCCTTCGCTATCTCCGGGAGAGACTTGACACCTGGATACTTCTTTCTAAATCGTTGGGTATATGAAGATGTGCGAGTCTTTACACCCTCATCCGTCTTGAAATCCGCGTAATCCTTCTTGAGCATCTTTTTGTAGCGAGTCTCCACAGACTTTAGGGTTCTGAGACCACGAAAGTATTTGAGGGGTGCATAGATTTTACCCTCAGTTCTGCGCAATTCCCTAACCTTTTTAGATATTTCCTGATCAGTGAGAGGCATCTTAATTATTATGTAGATTTAATTCAATGGGTTGGGTGAAGAAAAACCAATTCCAGAAGATGAGATATCCTGTAACATTTTCTGTAACTGCTGTTTACTAAGTTCTATAATGGGATTAATGGCTGGTGTGATGGTAAAAATGTATTATGCTGGTTATTTGTGACGCAGATACTTTACAGCTTCTAGAATGTTTGAAAAAATTTTGTTACCAAAACGAACTCTACCTGACTTTGCCGACACCCACCCCTTGTGTCCATCGTAATAACACCTTTGAATGTCAACCATTATAAAAATATGAGATTATTTTACAGAAAGGTGAGATGGGTCTGACAATTATTATGGGAAATATGTTTTCAGGTAAAACTTCGGAACTCATTCGCCGACTTAAGCGTTACAAAGTTCTCAACAAGAAAGTTGTTGTCATCAATTCTTCAAAGGATACCAGGTCTCCTGAGGAGGTCATCAATACCCACGATGGTGTTCAATTTCCGTGTCTCAAGGTTGATCATATATCACACTGTATCATCAAAGAATCTTTTTGTAACGCGGACATTGTGGCGATTGATGAAGCCCAATTCTTCACAAACCTCAAAGAATTTGTGGAAATGTGTCTCTTTCTCAATAAATCGGTGATCATAGCTGGTCTTGACGGGGACTACAAGCAACGAAAGTTTGGAGAAGTCATTGATTGTATTCCATTAGCGAGTGATGTCACAAAGCTTTCAGCTCTCTGTATGGATTGTAAAAATGGAACACCTGGTCCATTCACAAAGAGGATTGTTCAAAATGACGATCTTGAACTGGTTGGTGGTAATGATATGTATAAGGCTGTGTGTCGCAGACACTTAAAATCTATGGACATCAAGGATGAGGGTCACTCTTTTCTCCAAACTGCGTTTCATAAGGCCATGGAATCGCGAATGGTCGAATAAAAAATCTTTCCCAGGTTCGTGTAAATGACCACCATTTGATGTGTAAAGTACACAGTGTTTGCCACCTTTAATGGTGAGATGATACCTCAACATAAGATTACTCTCTGCGCGGTGTGCGGGTATAGTCATTGGACCCTCAATCACAGCGAACTTTCCAGACTCTTTATCTACACATGGTATCTGATCAATAATCTTTTGAACTTCTGGAAAGTCTTTGACTTCATAGTAATAGTACCCGTTGTTTTTCTTAAACCATGGATCAAGTTTGTGGAAGTACTTTTTCTTTGCGTTTCCGAGACCCTTCTCATATTCATAGAGGATCTTGTTATAGTTTGCCTTAACAAACCAAAGATTAGGGTAGTCTAATACATGATATTCAAACTTATGATAAATCAGATCAACAAGGGTGTTTCGCATCCCAACAAGTGGCCTGAGTGGATTTTGAAAGTACAATCTATCTATTGGTGATTTGAGATAGTCGTGGAGTACAAGAACCACTGGTACCCAGAGGAGGTGCCACATTAATTTCTCAGCATAAAATAAAAATGCCAGGTTACGGCAAGCGAATGGAAATGTATGCCCCAGAGCCCACTGATGAAGTCCAGGATGTTGAACAACGCTTCGTGATGCCAAAATTGACCCTCGTCCAATTGACCATCCTCGCGATGATCCTCTACTATGCGTGGTCTGTGCGTAAGATGAACCGCGCCGTTGTCTCCACCGCGATGCTCGCGATTGGTCTCCTTCATATGTATGACCACCTGTACCGTGTGAAGCGTGGTGATGAGGTCTCTTCTTCTTCCCAGAAGCGAAGAAGGAGGGTTACTGCAGTATGTGCCAAAAATAAATTAGTAGTAAATTGTAAGAATGCACGTCAAAATCCTTCGTAGCCCTGATCGTAAAAAGAAGTTCAGGGCGATCCTCGGTGACGGCAGGACTGTTGACTTTGGTGCCAGTGAGTATTCCGACTACACCAAACACAAGAATCCTTCGCGTATGCGCTCGTATGTTTTGAGACATGGTGGGCAGATCCCCAAGCGTGTGGTTGCCGAACGCGAGCCGGCAATGATACACAGAATGATGCGTAATATAGATAAGAGTGACAGGGAAGATTGGAAGCTATCTGGTATTGGTGGGGCGGGTTCTGGTCGCGGTGGTATCTCTGGAGTCAGCCAACAATTCCAGCGGTACAACGGTTCATGTCAAAAGATTTGGAATTAAATTTATATGATAATACTAAATGGCTACAATCGTTTTAGGATTATGCTGTGTATCTTCCATGATTGGTGGAGGATACCTGGCATATAATGAAATGAAAAAATCACAGTTGGAGGAAGCTGCTATACAAAGACAGAAAACCTTCGCAAAAACACCAGGACTTCATATGTTCTATGAATGTGATTATAAGGAAGATGGTGTACTTCAAGTGATAGATGAATCACTTCCAAAGACTACGGAAGATGAAGCTACAATTGATATGGATGGTGGTTTTAAATCATTCATTATCACAAGTGGATATAAAGTAGACACATATGATAAGAATGGGCTCACTGGCGTAAAAATGACATATAGCGGGCCTCAAAATATGCAATGCCTTTCTACCCCTATTAAAAGTTTAAAATTCTACAAAGCTTAATTATCGGCAAGACCACGCCTCTTGAGGTTAGCCCTGAGATCAGCCATAAGAGCGGCGCGTGCGTTCTTTGGAGGAGCGCGCATTGGGAGTGGAGGTGGAGGTGGTGCCATCCTTCTTGGTGACACACGGACAGCTTGTCGTGGCGCTCTTGGTTGTGCAGGTTCAGCCTCCCTAAGAACCATTTTACACACCTTAATAAACTTTTTAGCACTCTTCGCTTGATTTTCCAAGCTTGGCTCATTCTTGTTTTTCTTCAACTTTGATTCAAGCTCTTTCTTTGTAAGTTTTACACGCTTCCCCTTGATATCTTTGGTGACGCGGAGACCCATCTTTTTTACTTTTTCCTTGAGTTTGTCGTACTCCATTTAATATAGACTGGGAAATTAATGGTAGCGAACACCGGCCCTTGTGGCAGCATCGTCAATTTCGTCAACCATTTCCCATGCCCACAAACATTCCTGAGCATCTTGGTGTTCGCAGATTGAATGCGCCAAATCAAGGGCTTCGTGGAGAATCATTTTGAGGCGCATCTGTCTTGTGGTGATTTGCTTTGGTTCTCTCAATGAAGGTGCTTCATACACGTGTTGAAGAGCAATGCGGGTAATTTCGGCCTTCTTTGTTTCATAATTGATTTCTTCACTTCTGGAAGCGGCAACTATCTTGTACCTGTGACGAAGTGGTCCCGATGGAGGTGGACTCCAATACCCAAATCTCTTGAGGGTCTTCACCATTAAATATCTTTCTGAAAATATTTTTAAGACCATTTAAGTCTCTCTACAAATCTTCTAAATAAGTAGGGAGCAAGTTCACTTTAGGAACCAAATGGCACATAACGGTAATCTGGGAAGTCTTCACCCATACCCAAAAGTTGTGCCACTTTGTATCTGTCATGGGGACAACTCCGCGCAAACTTAATATCTTCCGAGTTATGTGTCGCCAAAAGTGTGTGTACATTTTCACGAGCACCCAAACTCATATTAAGACCCTCCCTAAATGATTTGTCTACAGCCACTTTGTTGGGGAGGAGATCGTCTTGCTTCCCCAAGTACGCACCACGAACCAGTTTGACTCCAAGTTGTATATTGTGTCTTTCCGCCGCACGAAGATCTAATTCAAGTTCTTTTAGAGCTGTGATACGATACATTTGATATGTTTTGAAAACATGGGGTTCATATTGATTAAATTGTATCATCATATCATAAGTTTCTTTGGGATACAATACATCTTCAGCGTCAATACAAACCTGACATTTATTCTTTATCGCGTGCTGAATAACCTTTTTGATATGCGCTACCGCGAAATGAGGTGATTCCCTTGAAGCAAATGATGTCATCTTTAAGGCAAACATTGACCCTGGAACAGCTTCCATGGCTGACATATTTACTTCACCGACATGATGTGCTTCGTGTATTTTACAGTTTTCGCGGGCATAATCCAGAATTACATTGGATCCAGACCTATACACATCCCTGATAACTTTTGGTAGTTCGTGGTTTAGAGCGGCATATCTGAGCATATCTTAAAGATGTGAGACATTTTTATATAAATGGAAACACGAGTACTCATAACAAAGGTACTTTTGCCAAGAATTAGACAGCTTGAGGAAGAAGTGGCCGCATTACGAAGACATACATGGCCGTATGTTCAGGCACACAAAGAGACTCATCAGCTTGATGACATGCAAGCAAAGAGAGATTTTTCAAAAACTTGGACGATGAGACAGTATTGGAACTCTTGAGACTCAAGGCGAGACTCTCAAGAAATCCGGGACTTCAGGGAAGAGAATATGATCTGATTACAGGTTTGCGAAATAATTTTTGTTAGTATATAGTAAATGGCGTTCTTGCTTCCGCTTTTAGGTCTGGATGCACTACCAGCTGCGGGAATATTTACCGCACCCGTTGTTGCTTTCCAAAAAGACAAAGATCTTGATATGAGCACATTGATATCCCTAATTTGTTCTTGCTTATGTTCGGCTATGATTGTCCAGAGAATGGTATCGTTTCCATTTAAATCACCACCTATCATGATGATGTCGGCTGCCTGTTGTTTCTCAAGTTGCTCATCGTCTGTGATGGTAACCAGAGATACTTACGATAGATTCACGCGAGCTTAGAAAAAATCATCCGTTCTGTACAAATTCACTGCGTATGAACCAGGTTTACCAGTTACTGAGACTGTTTCATTCCCATAGAGTTCTTCACATCCAATGTCTTCCATACAGTCTCTCGCATTGTGGTTTATTGGCACGGCGTAAAGGTTTTCACCACCAGTTGTCGTGTAATAGTGGTAACGGTCGCGGCGCCCTCTCACCTCCTCACCATAAATTGGAAGAGTCTCACCGTTCCCTGTGATAACACCCATTTGTTGCATGAAACCTGGCTTGTATTGTTTGATTGGCGCGCTCCTGAATTCTGGTTCGCGTCGTGCTTCGCGTCGCTCCATCTCAATGCGTGGTGGCACTGGCATCACTGGGACTTCCACTGGGACTTCAACGACTTTGGGGTTGAACCACATGTAACTCAAAATGAAGACGAGCACAACAACGGTTGACCACAAGAGTTGATTTTTCGCCTTGTTCTTCATATATTTAAAGAATATATAAATATTTTAGATATGAATCTTGAACAAAATCTATCTATTTTGATGATTACTTAAACAATGAAGAGATTGCATTTGTGGACGATTATTTTAAACGTCCGGTTTGGGAATTTGGTCACTGTACTGATCAGTGAACGTTTATTCAAAGGTAGATGGTTTGTTGCCAATTTAGAATATGAAAAGGTTTTCAATGAACATCTATTAAAAAAAATTGAAAAAACAACTGATTGTAAATGGGAAGTCCTTAAGGTTTATGCAAACGGACAAACAATTTTAAACGGTGGTGATTGGCATGTAGATGCAATATGTAACCCCCCCGACCCAATTTATTTTACGGTCTTGTTGTATGTGAGTGATATAGACGCATCAAATGTCCATATAATAAATGGATGTACAGAATTTAGACCCAAGCACAAGATTACGACCATTGAACCATTAAAAAATAGAATGGTTTTATTTGACGCTACCATACCACATCGTGGAAATGCACCAACCATCCCAGGGTTTTTACGAATATCCCTAGCATGGAAGCTGAGAAAGATTGCTTAAGGAATATTAGTTAGATAAAGACATGAAGATCCTTGCCATAGATATTGGCTACCACAATATGGGTCTTGTTCTTGCTGAAGCTGGTAAAGGTCCTAAAATTGAAGTAGAGTTTATAAAGAAAGTGAGTCTGGAAGATTATAAACATATCTACTCAAATGACATTGTTGATCTCATTCCTTTATTTGTAGACGCACACAAATATATATTTGAATCGGCCGATACAATTCTTATAGAGAGACAACCACCCGGAGGTTTCACAAATATTGAAGTACTCTTACATTACATGTTCAAAGATAAAGTTATTTTGGTTTCACCTGTGAGCATGCATACACA
>UEXL01000368.1_pt1 | contig 10617 bp, 16 predicted proteins | sample 1796671 | NCBI WGS metagenome assembly UEXL01 (sample SAMEA4772471, study PRJEB27181) | metagenome
AGATTAGATGAAGGATCTGCTAAGTTTAGAAGACTTGAGTATATTATGTGGGGCTTGTATGGCCTAACAGCTGCTTCTTTAGGTATAGACAAATTAATATAAATGAAAGATGGCATTAGAAAAATTTATATTTCGACCAGGAATAAATCGCGAAGGAACAGACTATTCTAATGATGGCGGATGGTTTGACGCTAATCTTGTTCGATTTCGTAAAGGACTTCCAGAAAAAATTGGAGGTTGGGCTAAAGCTACTTTAAATTCTTTTATAGGCACAGCCAGGGGACTTCATGCTTGGGTAGATTTAGGTCTTACTAAATACTTAGGCGTAGGCACCACTTTTAAATATTATGTTAAGCAGGGAGATATTTTTTAATGACGTTACTCCTCTTCGATCTACAACTTCAGCAGGCGATGTAACGTTTGCCGCAACTAACGGTAGCTCAACCGTTACAATTACAGATGCCAGCCATGGAGCAGCTACAAACGATTTTGTAACGTTTAGCGGAGCAGCTAGTTTAGGTGGTAATGTTACGGCTACTGTATTAAATCAAGAATATCAAATACTGTTAGTTACAGGAACTAACACTTACACAATAACAGCTAAAGATACATCAGGAGCTACTGTAACAGCTAGTGGTAGCGACAGCGGCAATGGAGGAAGTTCTACAATTGGCGCATATCAGATTAATGCTGGATTAGATGTTTATGTAGAAGGTTCTGGTTGGGGTGCAGGAACTTGGGGTGCAGGAACATTCGGTTCTGTTAGCCCTATATCAGCGTCTAGTCAATTACGATTATGGTCTCATGATAATTTTGGTGAAGACTTAGTTATGAATCCCCGTGGAGGCGGTATTTTTTATTGGGACGAAAGTTCAGGTACTTCTCAAAGGGCAGTTGCACTGACAGCTTTAAGCGGTGCAAATAAAGCTCCAACTGTTGCATTACAAGTATTAGTAAGTGATGTAGATCGACATGTAGTTTGTTTTGGAGCTGATCCACTCAACGCTGATAATTTAAGAACCAGTGTTTCTGATCCTTTATTAATAGCTTGGAGTGATCAAGAAAATGTAACCCAATGGGAACCTTTACCTAATAACACTGCAGGCTCTTTAAGATTATCTGCAGGCTCTTCAATTATTGGCGCTATTAGAGCACGACAAGAAACTTTAGTTTGGACAGACACTTCTTTATATTCAATGACCTTTGTCGGTCAGCCTTTTACTTTCGGCGTTAATTTAGTAAACGAAGGTGTAGGACTTATCGGACCAAATGCTGCCGTTAATAGCCCTAAGGGTGTGTTTTGGATGGATAAGAAAGGCTTTTATACTTATAACGGAGCTGTTCAAGACATTCCATGTACCGTTCAAAACTATGTATTTAGTGACTTAAATGAAGGACAGTCTTTCCAAACATTTGGATTTTTAAACAAAGAATTTAATGAAGTAGGCTGGTATTATTGTTCTTCAGGATCTTCAACCGTAGATAGATATGTAGTTTTTAATTACGAAGATGGTGTTTGGAGCATAGGCCAACTTACAAGAAATGCATGGATAGACGAAGGTATATTTAATAATCCTATGGCGACCTACACCGACTCTTCAGGGACAGGTTATTTATACAATCATGAAACAGGTAACGATGACGATGGTTCTCCAATGGACAATGTGTTTATAGAGTCCAGTGACTTTGCATTAGGAAACGGAGAACAGTTTCAATCAATTAGCAAAATTATTCCTGATGTTAAATTTACAGGTGACGGTGGTTCAGATCAGACTATTAACTTTGTACTAAAACAAAGAAACTATCCAGGTGAAAGTTTAGCTACAGACTCAACAAACACCTGTACCGCAACTACTACAAAGATAGATACACGACTTAGAGCCAGACAAGCAGCACTTAGAATTGAATCAGATGATGATAACACTGAAGGCGTTAGGCTAGGTTTAGGATTTAGAGTCGGGGCCACTCGTATGGATTTAAAAGTAAATGGTCGAAGATAATGGCTAAATTATTAGAGACTAAACTTCCAATAGCCATAGGCGAAATATCTCCTGATACATTTAACAGGTTAGTTAGAGTATTAGAACTTAGTCTTAATAAAGTCGATATAGATTCTACTTTGTCGGTTAATGAAACACAGCGTAACGAAAACAAATTTCAACAAGGCGATATTATATGGAACTTATCTACAGAAGAACTGCAACTATGGAATGGTGAAGAATGGATAACATTATACGAGGGAGAACAGTTCGGAGTAGAAGGCGTTGCTTCTTTAGGCAAAATAACAATATCAACGGGTGGAGCTACAACAATAACGATATGATGGACAGAGTTAGATTATTAGAAGAGCTTATGTTAGATGAAGGTGTTATTCATGAGATTTATAATGATCATCTTGGATACGCTACATTTGGTGTAGGTCATTTAATTACAGAAAGAGACGAAGAACACGGACAACCTTTAGGAACACCTGTATCAGAAGAAAGAGTTAAGGATTGTCTAAATGCAGACGTAGACATCGTATGCAAAGAACTAGATAAAAACATGCAGTGGTGGCGAGGTCTTAATGATACAAGACAACGTGTACTAGCTAACATGTGTTTTAATTTAGGTTATCCTAGACTTAGCAAATTTAAAAAGTTTTTAGCCGCAGCAAAAGATCAAGATTGGGAAACAGCTGGTGTTGAAATGATGGACAGTAAGTGGGCAACTCAGGTCGGAGACCGAGCTGTAAGGCTTAGGGAGAAGATGTTGAATGGCTAAAAAAACTAAGAAAAAAACACAAAATGTGTCAAACTATAAAAAATCATTAAGGAGACCATAATGGCTAAACCAGGATTGTATGCAAATATACATGCAAAAAAGAAACGTATAGCAGCAGGCTCAGGAGAAAATGAGAAAACCAGGAGCTAAAGGTGCTCCAAGTGCTCAGGACTTTACAGATGCAGCAAAAACAGCTAAAAAAATGAAAGACGGCGGTGTTTTTATGCCGAGTGCAACCGCAGTGCAAAGTAAAGGTTGTGGTGCAGTAGCAAACGATCGCAGGAAAAAAACTAAATTACTATAGGAAAAATAATGGCTAAGAAGTTATCCTCAAAACAAAAGAAACTAGCTGGAGTTGCTAAGCCTCGTAATAAGATTACAGGTGCGGACTTTAAAAATTAAAGAAAAAACGTGGCAAGAAAAAAGGCTAAGCCAATACGCAAAACGACTGGTAAAGGCGGTAACTACCGTCCTACCAAGAAAGGTGCGGGCATGACTAAGAAAGGTGTAAAAGCCTATAGGAAAGCCAACCCTGGATCAAAGTTAAAAACTGCGGTAACAGGTAAAGTAAAGAAAGGTAGTAAGGCAGCTAAACGACGTAAATCTTATTGCGCAAGATCTGCGGGCCAGCTCAAGAAGAGCTCTGCTAAAACTAGAAACAATCCTAATTCAAGGATTAGGCAAGCGCGCAGAAGGTGGAAGTGTTAATGAAACTAGGATTATTAAAAACGTTAGTAGGTACAGTAGCTCCAACAATAGGAACCGCATTAGGTGGGCCTATGGGTGGTATGGCTGCGAATATGATTTCTGAAGTATTAGGATGCGATCCTGAGCCGAAGAAGATACAAAAGCTATGGAGACAGCTAGTCCTGAGCAACTAGCCCAGTTAAAGAAAGTAGAAGCTGATTTTGAAGTGCAAATGAAAAAGCTAGATATAGATCTATTTGCATTGGAAACAGCTGATGTACAAGACGCAAGGACTAAGTTTGGTAAAGATTGGACAGCAAAAATTATAGGTATTGCTACATTAGGTGGTTTTTTAGGGTATATATTTCTTATCACCCTTATGCCCCCAGAAGCCAACTCAGAGGCTTTGGTTAACTTAGTGCTCGGATACCTTGGTGGTTTAGCAAGTGCCATTATATCTTTTTACTTTGGCGCTTCGAACAAGCAAGACAACGAATAGAAAAAACGATAATATAGGTAATGTTATGGCAGATATAGACTTTAGTTGGATGGATGATCTTTTATCAGATGATACTGATTACGGCTACCTGTTTGATGATTCTGATGATGGTGCAGTTAGTTTAGATTTTGATTACGATCCTAGCAGCTCTGGTATAACTTCTTCGGATTTTGATCTTTCAAGTTTGTTTGGCGACGATGATTACAGTTATTTGTTTGGTGACGATGATAATGACTCAGCTTACAGTTATTTGTTTGGTAACGATGATGTTGGCCCAGTTAATTTAGATTTTGACTATACACCTGGCGTAGATTTTGAGGATACTTATAAAAATTTGTTTGACGATAATACCGACTACAGTTATTTGTTTAATAACGAAGGTGATGGAACTATATCTGAAGACGACTACGAAGGGATTTTTTGGATTAGGCATTGGGCCTAAACTAAAAGATTTTTTTCTGGGAACAGAAGACAGTGCTGGTTTTTTAGGAAATTTTCTTGGTGGCGGAGGAAACAATAAAAAAAGCGGTGGCTCAAGCACTGGATTAGCTGGCCTTCTACAAGGTTTGATGGGCGGAGGTGCTAACAACAGTGGTCTTTTTTGGAGGCAGTGGCTTAGAAACAATTATTAAATTAGCAATGATTAATAAATTAAGAAAACAAGACAGAGACGATCCAAACGAAGTTGTTCCTATTGGCAGTGATGCTTTTGCAGCTGTTGGACAAGGACAAGGATTAGGCACTATGCCTGACTACAGGGTATTTAATTTACAACCTGCATTAATGCCAGGTGTAGGTTACGCTAATGCACCGCCTCCTGGAATGAAACAAGGTGGAGTAAGTGATGGCCCTGGAGACATAACACTAGCGAGATTAGAGCCAGGAGAATTTGTTATGACAAGAAAAGCAACTGATAACATTGGTGCTAAGAATTTATATAAATTAATGAAAGACGCAGAGAGGATGAGCTAATGGCAAGTTATTTAGATCCTACAACAGTAGTAGAGTATGAAAACCCCGCTTATGAGGCTATGCGTCGTGGGTTCTTGGAATCCGCATTCGGTTTAGCTAAAACACCTACACCTATTCCTGTTCGACAATACGCAGGATTAGATCCTATGCAACTTTTTTGCTAGGAGTTTAACTAGCGGTCTGGGTGGGTTTGCTCCCTACATAGAACAAGGCGGACGGATGATGCAAGAAGGCCTTGGTGTTACTCGTCAAGGACAAGGAGCTCTTGCTGGAGCACAAGGCATGTATGGAAGAGGTGCGGGTCTAGTAGATCAAGGCGCAGGCATGTATGGAAGAGGCGCAGGTCTAGTAGATCAAGGCGCAGGTTTATATGGATTAGGTACACAAATGACTGGCGAAGCCTCTAATTATTTTAGACCAGGCGCTGCTAGTGCTTTCTATAACCCTTATGAAACTTCCGTTGTCCAACAAACATTAAGAGATTTACAAGATGCGGATGCTAAAAGAAGCATGGGAAACAGACAGTCTGCTGTAAGTTCAGGTGCTTTTGGCGGTTCTCGTGGCAGAATCATGGAACAAGAAAGAGAAAGAGCGTACGGTAGAGGAGCAGCTGAAGCTGTTGGGGATATTAGAAGAAAAGGTTTTGAAGGTGCAAGAAGTGCTGCTATGACAGCAGGTCAAGGATTAGGACAATTAGGCGGACAACTTGGACAATTTGGTTCAGGACTAGGAACTTTAGGCGGACAATACGGCAGTTTTGGTTCAGGTCTAGGTAGTCTCGGCGGACAGTATGGACAGTTTGGTTCAGGCTTAACTAATGTTGCTAGTCAGTACGGTAATTTAGGAAGAGGCATAGGTACTTTAGGAACTAACTTTGCTGGTCTAGGAACAACTGGACAAAGTAATTTATTAAGACAAATAGAATCAATGGAAGGACTAGGTTCTACAGCGCAAGGCATACAAGACAAAATGTATGGAGCTGAATTTGATGCAGCTACTAAAATGGCTAGTGAACCTGCTAGAAGATTAACGTTATTACAAAGCATGTTAGGAATGCTACCTCAAACCAAAGCAAAAACTACATTTGGTGCCGCTGCTGGAACTGATCCAATAGCGGGAATATTAGCGTTACTGGGAGTAGATATATAATGCACGAGCAGTGGAAGAAAAGAAAAATGTTCTCTAATAGAGAGCAAGGTATTATGTCTGGCCTTGATCCTGTACCCATGATGGCTGGAGGCTCTGTGCCTTACCCTGGTATGCAAGACGGAGGCACGGTTCCTAAAGAACCGTCAATAGAAGAAAGAGTAGCGGCACTTGCAGCTGCACAAGGAATTAGTGTAGGCGAGGCTCGTGGTCAGTTGCTGCAAGCCACAGCAGAACAACAAGGTCTGTCTCTCCCTGAAACAGCCGTGCAACAATTTTCAGTGGGTTTAATATCATTAAGCGATGCTTTGTCACAAGGCATTCCTAAAATGCAAGTGGGCGGTGTCGTCCCTGAACCACAGTTATTCGAAGAAGGCGATGCTGAAGTTAATGATGCGTTAAATAACTTAGCCAGTATAACCAAACCAGATGTCCCTGATATGCCAACTACTAACGGTACATCTGTTATAAAAGAAACAATAACGGAGGACCAAGGGCCTTCAAGCATAGAGAAAGAACCTTTTCAAAGGATGGCTCTTAACATTGTTAAGCAAGCTACAGAAATGGTAGAAAAAGAAGACTATGCAAATGCAGATGAAGTACAAGCTCAAGTTAAAGAAGAGTTAAATGCTATTGACGATCAATACCGTTTACAGACAGGAGCTACGGATTCTATCCTGACAGAAGACTTTTTAAATTTACTGGATAGAGTTACTGTCGCTGAGCAGACAATGGAAGATATTCCTAAAATGTCAGAGGGTACTACAAAAGAACAAGCAGCCATGATGGATTTAGAATCTTTTATTCGTCAATTAGGTGGGGGTGTTGCAGGGGATCCAGAAAAAGTAAGAGCTATTATTAATACCTACAAAGAAGCTAGTGCAGGCAGCGAGGATGCACAACAAGAACTGCAAAGGTTAGCTAGACGAGGTGCTATGTTAAGTGGCAAAAGTAAACAAGGTGGCGTAAGCGGACTGATGGATGTATTGGGCCAAGCTGATCTTGCTGAGGCTAACGTTTTAAGTCCAATGCCTAAACAAATGAGTGCTAATGAAGCAGCCATGGACAGATTAGCATTAGAACTTGAAACAAATTTATACGGCGGCACTAAAGGCAGCGGAATGACAGCTGAAGCTAGGAATCTTTTATTATTGCAAAAAGTTATGTCTATGCCAGATGGACCTCAAAAAGAAATGCTTTTAGATAAATTTAACGTAGACACAGACGCTAAAGTAGTAAAAGACTTTGCGATTACAATCGCTAGAGATCTTGGAAAACTTAACCCTAATGAATTAAAAAAATGGAAAAAAGCTAACGGGTTTGATACTGGAGAAGACTTAACTATTGCTGAAATAGCTGTGAGACAAGCACAAGCCTTAGCTGGAGCTATATCGAGTAGTGGTGGTTCTTCTGCTCCTGCAAGTAATGCTGGCGGAAACAGCGGTAATGCTGGAGTCTAGCTGTGTCAGCTACTCCTGAAGTATTCCCTGTAATAAACGCAGATGGCGTTACAATTGTCACACCTCCAGGTGTCAGCTACGAAGAAGCTAGAAGATTAGCCAAAGCTAAAGCAGATCTTTTAGAAGCTCAATACGGTTCTAGGGATGCTATCCCTGCGGGAGAGTACAATTCACAAGAAGGTGTAATAGATACGCCAACAGGAGATGAACCTTACTTCCCCTGGTAAATATGCAGGAACAGCCTTTGAAGGTCTAAAACGAGGAACCCGTGGTCTTGTAAGTGCTGTAGACACAGCTTTTGACACAGGTTTTAATTTAGGTATTTTTAGAGACCCTGTAACTGACGAAGACATTAAAGCTAAACAACTTGTTATGCAACAAGAAGCTTTAGAAGAAGCAAATATTAGTGGTCCTAGAGTTCAGTTTATGGACATTCTTGGAGAATGGAATCGACAAGATTTACTAGACGAACTTAATTACGAAAACCTTCCAGAAGAAGAAAAACAAAAATCTAGAGAAATGTTATCTGGTTTTGATTTGGACGCTCCTGAAAAGTCTATTACTGATATGGTCGCGCGTTGGGCAATTGGAGGCATGACTGAATCAGTGCCGTGGATGGCTCCTCAATTAGCGGGTGGTTACACCGCTATGCGAACTGTTCCAGATCAATTAAGTAAAATACCTGTGGTTGGGAAAAAGAATTGAACCTGTAGCAAAAGCAGCTGCTTTTGCAATTGGCGCAACTATAGCTGGTGTACCTCAGTTTTATGGATCTAATTTAGAAAGGTCAATACAAGAAGGTAAATTAACAGAAGAAGAACTTAACAAACCTGGAGGGTTTGCAGCTTCTATTGCTCAATCTGCTTCGGACTCGTTGTTTTATGCAATCATTGGAAGATACGGCGGACCTATACAGAAATCCACTGCTACCGATGTATTAAAAAATATAGCTAAAGGTGCAGCTGTAGGAGGAGCCACTGAAGTACCTACTGAAATAGTTCAGCAAGCTTTAGAAAGATTACAAGCTGGACTACCTATTAGTCCGTCTGATGAAGAAGCTTTACGTGAATATATAGAAGCAGGTGCATTAGCACTTGTGGCAGGAGGAACATTGGGAGGAGGCGTTAGCGGAATACAAAGCGCAACAGCCGATAAACCAGAAGGACCTAGTTTCGCTTTTAGTGATCCAGCAGATATGTCTGGAACTTTGTCTCGTGTTAGAAATGCTCAAATACAAGAAGAAGTAGAATTTACTTTAGATCTTCCAGAAGGACCTGTTCCTATTATTGATACTGTAGAGACAGAACAGAAAAGCGGAATTGATTTAGATGAGTTAGAAGAACAGGCTTTTTCTTTAATGGAAGATGGCCCAGTGACTATATCGAATATACAGCAAAAGTTTAAAGTTGGATTTAACCCAACAGTTGATGCTTTGAATCGTTTAGTAGATAAAGGCTTGATTAAAGAAACTTCTTCGGAAAAACAAGGTATTAGTAAGTTTGAAAAAACAGAACAAGAAACTCAACAGGAAGTCATAGAACAAGTAGACCAAGAAACAGGGCCTAGAAAAAATTTAGCTCCTAACAATATTAAAGTTAGACCAAGCGATAGAATAAACATTGACCAAAACACGCAACGAGCTTATCCATTTGACTCACTCCCAGAAGACGCGACTGTTCGTTTGTTTTATGGTTCTTTACAACAACAGGAGACAACAAATGCAGACGGAGAACCACAGACCGAGACTGTAGCACTTCCTTTAGTTGATCCTGAAACGGGGCAAAAAGTTTTTAAAGACTATAAAGTAAGTGAATTTATCTTGCCTGGAGAAACAGAACCTAATTCTAGGCTACTCAACAAAATGGAAGTTGAGTTAGACGGAACTGTCTATAAACCTATTTGGGATTCAATAAAAGATATTGAAGGACGAAATATAAATTCTTTTGCTTTAATTCCTATGGGAACTGGACCTCAAATGAGGGTAGAACGTAAAAGGAGCGGACCTCTTAATCTTTTAAATATACTGAGAAAAGATACAACAAACTTAAATGCGGTTCCTGATACTGCAACGCAAGCTGAAATAAATGAACAAGAAGAAGTTAAATCTTATTTAAAATATATATTACATAATAAAGGCAGAGCGTTAACTCCTAAAGGAGCGTTGCCGTATGACGAATTTGAAACTTTAAATAAACAAAAATGGCTTAATAGAGGACAACTTAGAGAAGCACAAGACATAGATAAAAGAATGCAGCTGGCTTTGAAAAAAGCTGTAAAACTGCAAGAAACAGTTAACAAACAAATAGAATTTAAGAAAGGAACTATGGAACTTTTAGAAAGTTACTGGAGTTCTTCGGACCAAGTAAATTTACAAGACCTGCAAAAACTAGGACATGACCAAGAGTTTATTGATAATGCAGTTGAGTTAAGAAATATAGTGAACACTAACTCTAAAAAAATTATTAGTCTTTTAGAAAGTTTAGACCCAGAAGGAAAAAAATACAGTAAAGAACTGCGACAAGTTATTCAAGAAAGACTTGGTAGTTATATGACACAAGCTTACAGTTTGCACACAGATCCTTCTTTTAAAGCACCTAATAGATTAGGAGCTTCTGCACAAGAAAGAAAAAATCACACTCTTGCAGTAGATTGGTTGGCTAAACGTTTAACAGATCAAAAAGATTTAATGCCTGGTCAAGATGCAGTTTTAGAAGCAGAAAAATTATTAAATAAATTGTATAGCAAAGAGTCTCGTCCTGAAACGCTTGGTCAAATTATGGGCGAAAAAATACTTGTGCCACTACCTGAAATAACTCCTACAGATTTAACAGGTGCACAAATAGATACACCTCAAGGCATTTTACAAACAAGAAAACAAATTCCAAAAGAAATTAGACTTGTTATGGGAGAGATTAACGATCCTGGAGTTAGGATGGTTTTGACAGCTGTTAAACAATCGGAGTTTATTAATGGACTGGTTGCTCTAGAAGATTTATTTAAACTAGCAAACGAACCAGGTAACAGGTGGGTATCCAAAGTACCTTCGGGGAGATTTGACTATTTAATTAGAGGATCTGAATTAAATCCTTT
>UEXL01000663.1_pt1 | contig 10595 bp, 13 predicted proteins | sample 1796671 | NCBI WGS metagenome assembly UEXL01 (sample SAMEA4772471, study PRJEB27181) | metagenome
AAAGTTCAAACCGAAAGATGATCTGCTCAAACCACTGAAGTGCGTCAAGGATCTTCCTGAAGATCACATCTGCCGACAGTTCGTGGAGATGCGCCGTATTCCAAAGAAGTTCTGGGGTGTGTTATATTATAGTGACAACTTCCAGAAGTATATGCGGCAGGTTGATCCAGAATTACCTCTGAGAGAATTGACACATCAAGAACCACGACTCGTCATTCCTTTCTTTGACAAGAAGGATAATGTTGTTGCCGTTCAGGGTCGATCGTTGTCGATGAAGGATGAATACAACGCCCGCACTACACTACGATACATCACCGTGAAGTCGGACAAGTCTATCGAACGACTCTGGTATGGTATGTGGCGTGCGAATCCCAAGAAGCGTGTGTATGTCGTCGAGGGTCCGCTGGACAGTCTCTTCATCGACAACACGGTAGCGATGGTGGGTGCAGCATCAGTCCAGAACGAACCTGCTCGTTTTGCAAACACCGATATGGTTTATGTTCTTGATAACGAACCACGCAATCCCCAGATTGTGAAGTTCAATGAGAACCTAATTAATCAGGGAAAGACAGTGTGTATTTGGCCGAATGGTATCAAGGACAAGGATATCAACGACATGGTGTACCGAATGTCACCAAAGGAAATCAAAAAGATCATGGATGACAATGCGGTTTCAGGACTAGAAGCAACAATGAGACTTAATCGATGGAGAAAAGTATAGTATGCAAGAAAAAGTATTAGATAAAGGTTTCGTTGATCTGGTAGATCACATGGGTTCGGATCTCACGGTGTGTAACGCCGCACGGGTTTCGTTCTCAAAAGATACCGAGTGGGAGATCGATGAGGAAGCAGTGGAAAGACTGCGTGAGAGTGGATCCTCGTACCACCAAGAGGATGTGCAGAAGTTGGGTGAACGAGATGCGAAGTTGCTGAAGTATCTGGCGACTCATCAACACTGGACTCCCTTTGCACATCCGCAGATCACGCTGCGTGTCAAGGCACCCGTCTCGATTCGCACACAAATGTTCAAGCACAAACAAGGTTTTGTTGAGAATGAAATCTCTCGCCGTTATGTTTCGTTTGAACCAGAGTTCTACTATCCTCATTGGAGAGGAGAACCTACAGGTGGTGCAAAACAGGGAAGTAGTGACTTTATTAGTATTCATCCCGAAGCAGAGAAGAACTTTGATAATGTGATGCGTCTTGCGATGTACACATACAATGAACTTCTTCGTAACAATGTTGCACCAGAGCAAGCACGGTTCGCACTACCACAGGGAATGTATACCGAGTGGTACTGGACTGGTTCACTTGCTGCTTATGCTCGATTCTACAAGCAACGAATCGACACCCATGCACAGTACGAAGTTCGGGAATACGCGAAAGCAATTGGGAAGTTAATCTCCCCACTATTCCCTGTGTCGTGGTCTTATCTTACAAAATAGTTTATACATATAGTTCATATAAAAAGAAAACGGAGTAGTATTTATTATGTCAGGACTTCCAAGTTTATATCAATCTTTTATTCACCTTTCTCGTTATTCCAGATGGCTGGACGAAGAGGGAAGACGAGAATCGTGGGAAGAAACAGTTTCTAGGTACTTCGATTTCTTTGATGAACACCTTAAAACAGAGTGCAATTATGATGTTCCTGATAAACTCAGAAAAGAATTAGAAACTGCCGTAACGAATCTAGAGATCATGCCGTCTATGCGGGCGCTTATGACCGCAGGCGAGGCTCTTAAGAGGGACAATGTTGCAGGGTATAACTGTTCCTATGTTAGTGCATCCAAAGTCAAGTCGTTTGATGAGATTCTGTACATTCTTATGTGCGGAACTGGAGTCGGGTTCTCCGTAGAACGCGACCTCATCAAGACCCTGCCGACGATAGCAGAGGAGTTTGAAGACAGTGATACGACTATTGTTGTCAAAGATTCAAAGATGGGTTGGGCGAAAGCCTATAGAGAACTGTTTAGCCTTCTCATTGGAGGTCAAGTTCCAAAATGGGACACGAGCAAAGTTCGTGCTGCCGGCGAGCGCCTTAAGACTTTTGGAGGTCGAGCCAGTGGACCCGAACCGCTCGAAGACCTCTTCAGGTTCACCGTTGATACTTTCCGAAAAGCAAACGGTAGAAAACTTACTTCGATCGAATGTCACGATATCATCTGCAAGATTGCGGAGATTGTTGTTGTCGGAGGTGTTCGTCGATCAGCACTTATCTCTCTCATCACTCACTGACGAGCGTATGAGGGATGCGAAGAGTGGTGCATGGTGGGAAGCAGATTCGCAGAGAGCCCTTGCGAATAACTCTGTGTCCTACAAAGAAAAGCCAGAGCCAGGCACATTCATGGAAGAATGGGTCGCTCTGTACAAGTCAAAGAGTGGTGAGCGTGGAATCTTCAACCGTGAAGCAGCACAGATGCAGGTTGAAAAGGCAAACGCATTCAGAACCAAGATGGATCCAGAATACCGAACCCGCGATGCGGATCAGTTGTTTGGAACCAACCCTTGCTCTGAAATCATTCTTCGAGACCGTGAGTTCTGTAACCTCACGGAAGTCATTGTCCGCGAAGATGACACACCCAAGAGTCTGGCACGCAAGGTAAAACTTGCCACTATTCTCGGAACATGGCAGTCAACTCTTCTCAACTTCCGATTCATCTCTGGTGAGTGGAAGAAGAATTGTGAAGAAGAACGCTTGCTTGGTGTGTCACTTACTGGTATAATGGACTGCGAAACTACGAGAAAGGTAGAAGGATTGGATTTAACTCTACAACGACTTCGCAGCAATGCGATTAAGGTAAACAAGGAACATGCCGATGAACTCGGTATTCCTCAGTCTGCCGCAATCACTTGCGTGAAACCATCTGGAACCGTTTCTCAGTTGACCGACGCAGCGTCTGGTATTCACGCTCGTCACAACGCACAGTACATTCGTACAGTGCGTGCGGATAACAAGGATCCCCTGTGTTCGTTTATGAAGGACAAGGGATTCCCGCATGAAGCAGATGTCATGAAACCAGATCATGTCACTGTGTTCTCCTTCCCTGTTCAATCACCTGCTGGTTGTGTCACTCGCAATGACATGACAGCGATTGAACAACTCGAACTGTGGTTAGTTTACCAACGGCACTGGTGTGAGCATAAACCATCCGTTACGATCACAGTGAAGGAAGAAGAATGGCCTACCGTGGGTGGATGGGTATATGATCACTTCGACGAGATCTCTGGAATTTCGTTCTTGCCGCATAGTGATCACTCATATCGTCAAGCACCCTATCAGGATTGTACTTGGAATGAGTACGAAGAAATGCTCAAGAAAATGCCAGTCGATGTCGACTGGAGCGGTCTCGGAGAGTACGAGAAGGAAGATAACACTTCTGGATCTCAGACAATGGCTTGTTCTGGGAACTCTTGCGAGATCGTAGACTTAACAAACTGATCTAAATCATAAGGAGAAAAATGAAAATGATCAATGCTATTATTACATCTTGTCTTTTCAGCGGAGTTGCTGTGGGACAGGATATGGACACGATGAGTCTTGTCCAAATCGATGCCGCAACGCACGCATCACTCAATGACAATCACCTCAGCCTCAATGTTGGTGGTTTCGTACAAACTGGTTGGGAGTATTCCAACGGTGGCGGACTTCCCGCACAGAACGGTTTCGCGGTTGACCGCGCCCGTCTTACCTTCTCAGGAGATATGAGCAATGAAAGTTTCTCTTACCTCGTCAGTGGTGAATGGTCGGATGTTACGAACAGTTTCGATCTGCTTGATGCTGTCGTTACTCTTCGCATGTTCGACGAAGCAAACATCCGAGTCGGACAGTTTGTTCCCCAGTTCTATGCTGGATACGTCACCGACCCAACCCAACTCACAACCCTCAACTATAGCGTCTCAGCCCTTACCTTTGGTCAGGGACGAGGAACTGGTGTTGAAGCCTTCCGATCCTTCGGAGACTTTGAAGTCAGTGCCTTCTACAACAACGGTTTCGACACCGCTGGTGGGAGTCGGTGACAACAACTATGCCATCGGTGTTGCTGCGACTTACCATGTGGATGCTGCTGTTTCTCTTAACGGTGGTTGGGCTTATGATTCTGTCACGGAAGGTGTGAACAGTCTCACCTTCGGTGGTGTATATGCCGAAGGCCCTCTCAGCATCGGTGCTGATTGGATTGTCAATGATGATGGAGGCAGTCTCAACAACTGGTCCATCGTCACTACCGCTGCATACAAGTGCTTCGATGATTTTGAAGGCTTTGCACAGTGGGAACTTGGTGACTATGATGGTAGTCTTAACCTCCTCACCGTAGGTGGTAACTATGATCTCGCTCACGGACTCGTCTGGACTAATACCCTCGGGTATGCCCTTCAGAGTCTTGGTAATAATTTTGTAACTGATAACACTGGATGGCGTGCTGGTTCCGATTCGGGACAGTTCGTTCTCCGCAGTGTTATCACTCTTAGTTTCTGATTTAATTTTAATAAAGGATAATAAAACCTACAAAACCTAAAGACCTGTCGGCTAAAAGTTGCTGCCCCTGTGGGTGGCTTGGTAACGAGTTTAACATCACCAGCAGTATGCGTTTTTCATCCATCCCCTTCTAAGTTCGCGGTGTTGTTTGAGTTCAAGAACCTGAGAGAATATGCAAAGTCGTTCTAAGAACATAAAGGTGAGCGATTCAAATCAATTGGATCTCCCGTCAATCTGTGTCCTGACTCTGGACGATACGATAGTATATCAGACTGGGCAATCGATTATAAGTGGATGATCAAGTAGCACTCGAAGGATATGCCTTCAATGCAACGGTAGAGTCTTCCAGTTAGAAGAAAACGTAGGAGTTCTGAAGTACAAGTTGTTCCAGTCTGCCACGCCACTTGAGGTTGTAGCACCAACTGAAGTAAAGAAGTTTGCAACCATAAAGGTAATGCATCCAAGGATCTCATGTTCGATGCGTTCGTCAAAGAGACTGGGAAGGATCTGTGTAAGATCATGACACCTAAGAAAACAGGCGTCCAGAACCCGGTATCGGATATCGTGGACGCCTATTACATCTGTAAGATGCTACACGGAAAGATCAACGGGTATGCTTAAATCCATTCCGAACTTTAACTTCGTTTATTATTTTCTTGGTGGACGCATCGGTGATTGTGTATGCCACACCACCTTTTGAGAACATTTCGTTTCTAACGTCCTGTGGCATCTTTTCCTTGATTACCTCGACTAACTCCACCACTTGATCGTTTGTCTTTCTTTCTGTCTTTGCTCGAAGGATAAGATAGATCAAAGTACCAACAGCAGTTATGATTCCTGCTATGGTGATCCAGAATCCTACTGCTGCAATCTCTTCTAGGTAATACACGGAAGCAGTAGCAAAACCAAGAATCAGAAGTCCTGCAAGGATAAGCGTACCACCAAGTTTCTTGCTGTACGAAACCATGAAGATACCAAGAATGAGTCCGGCGAACCCTATCACATAGAACAGGGTAATCGTACCATAAAAGTTCTCGATCGCCTCGCGTCGTAAAGCGGCATCTTCTTTGTTTAACTCTGCAACTTCTTTTTCCAGTTGTGCCACTTTGGCGCCACTTTGTCGAATTAATTCATTTGCACGATTTAGGTCTTCTAATGCCTCTTTTGTCTTTATTGTTTCATTTTCGATGACGTTAGTTTCATCGATTATATTATGCGCCCGATCTTCGATGCGTTCGATCTCCGGTGTTCGTTCTCCAAACGCCGTGATATCAAGGATACCATCCGCATCTCTACGAATGGTATCACTACTCTCCTCAATTATAGTAGAGGATTCGTCTATTTGTTCTGTTGTTTCTTCCTGAACTTCTATCGCGTGAGTGATCGTACTCGACGCTGATGGTTCTGGTGTAGTTTCACATCCGATTAAAAGACATGACAATAAGAGTAACCTTTTCATTTTCACCTCCTGCGGAGTAGATACTGCATCTCCCCAGTTTTCTCGTTTCTAACAATTACTGACTTGGAAGGGTTTCGATGGGCGAACTTTTTGATGTCTTCTCGACCCACATCTTCCATCTTAAGTTTGCGATTCCATCTTTCGTGTTTAGTTCTTCCGTAGTTACATTTCGTGTACTCGTCTTCGGTAACATCAAACACTCTTGCACCAGCGAAGGATTCATAACCTTCCTTGACTTGTTTTCTTCTTTGAATGTCCCCAGTCATGCCCTTCTTTACAGGAGGTTCATCACCGAGTCCTGCAACTTGTCCACTAGAGGCGTTGTTTGCAGGCATGTCTTCGGTTAGGAGAAGACCTTCTTCTTGTGCATACTCTAGGATGTATTGTTCTACAAGATTCCAATCGCTGTACTTGCCTTCTGCCTCTTCTTTCAGCAAAAACAAAGCAGCAGCAAAGGAACCAAATCTACTCTTGGTTCCGGGAATCTTGTTTAGAATTCTCTTGAGGTTCCAACCGATTTGGTGAAAGATCGTATACGCCTTTTTCTCGTTGGTTCCCTGAAGATCCTTTCTCTTCTTGAGAACTTTACCATTCGCATCAATGATACCCAATTTATATGCATCAGTCTGATCAAAAGGTGTGCTTAAGATCTTGACAAACTTGTATGCGATGAATGCGTCTACTGCGCCCATTAAAGGCCTCTCAATGTTTCTACTATTCTCGGATCCAACGGGATCTCTTCTAGGTTTATGTTCGGAACTTTTTTTGGTAAGAAATTAAGGTAAACTAAAAATGTCTTGAGTTGAGGTTGTAATTCATCATCAATCTTATAAAATAACAAACGACACATCGGTTCACAATCAAACACGTTGTTCATTATTATTAAGTGATTCAGTATTAATCGTTCCCGTAGTTCATTCGTTTTGTGGTATTTTCTCAGAAGACGTTTGATATATTTTATTCTATTCAGGTCTTCGTGAAACTCTTCAATACCAGTGAACTGTGGGTTTTCATAATGCTTCATCGCATACATCACGAAATTTGCATCATTCAACTCATCAAAATTCATATTTTATACGATCTTTGCTTCCATTCTATACTCTCCGCCATCGGAGGTAACATTCACATTGAGGGAGAGACTTCGACCCAACTTGGGTTCGATGCCATCGTCTTCCTTTGACTACGCCGTCCATATCAACAAACCCATACCTACCACCGTATGCGTTGAGTCCGTATGACTGTTCACCGAGTCCTACATTTCTATGATCCATATCGAACGAAAGTCCTACAGTGTTGAGTCTAGCACGAAGTTCTGCTAGTCTATGTCCGGGGTTGAGACATGGACCACTAAGGAATGATTCGATGAACGTTGACTTCACTTCGTGATTCTCAGAGGTAATGTCGTTAAGGTTTGCGATTGAGTCTCTGGCAGATTTACCTACGCCAAATCCTGCTCTGGTTTCGCCACCTGTGCTTTCGTGGATGTCTTCTCTTAATTCTTTGAACTTTTTCATGTTGGTTCCTTTTCTGGGTTAAATGTCACATATATTTATGCCATTTATTTTTTGTCTTTGTCTGATCCGTCTTTCTTCTTGTGTGACTTGTAACCCTTATTCTTCATATACCACGCGAGTGCATATGGGTTGTCTACTTCTTTGTGCTTCTTCATCGCCTTTACGGTTCCCTCGAATCCGGGAGGAGATACTTCATCAAGATCCTCGTTCTTGGGTACGCAGTTGGGAACCATCTTGTTACCCTTTTTCTTCATGCCCTTCTGCACATGGGTATCCCAACATGCTTCCTTGAAGGACTTGATCCTCTTCTGTCCGGGTGTATCGTCTGCATAGGTATCGGTGCATGATTCGGTTCCCATCTCCCGATCCTTTGGTTCAGTTTTTCTTCCTTGACACCAGCACGGGCGACTTTGAGTCTTTCTCTCTCTTTTCCTTGGCAACCTTCATCATCTTTTTCCTAATAGCATCGAGTCTGGTTTTAGGAACCTTTTTCAATTTACCATCGATTCTTTCCTTTTCAGAATGAGACAGATCTGCATAGTTCTTACCTTCAAGAAATTTCTTCTTGAGAGCATTGATTGCTTCTTTGCCTGCCTTTTTCTTGAGATCTACCGAACCCTTTTTCTGCTTCTTCTTGCGAAGTCTAGTCTTCAGTCTTCTCTTGGCAGTTTTCTTTGCTGCTCTGGAGATGTTCCTTCGCTGTTGAATTGTGAGTTCATCAACTTCAGTCTCTTCGTGTTGTTTTTGTTTCTCGCCAGGAGTATGACCGTTGTCACTCCGGTTCGAAGACTTGGATTTGATGCGGAGGTTGGATGGGGAATCGTTGTGAGGATTGTGATCTTGTGATCTATATCCTTTCCGTCTCCTTTAGCGACTCTACCCTCTCGTTCTGCTTTTTTCCGGGTTACGGTGCGTGAGATGCGTCTTGCACGCTGCTCAGGACTCGCATGATGCTTTTTGTATTCGTCTGCATAATCACGATCTTCCTTGAGGTTCATACCCTTTGCGATCGCGTTGTATAGTCTCTTTGCTGTTGTCTTGGACACCGAGTCTGGCATCCCTTGCATGAACAGATCGAAGTCTTTATCTCCTACTGCTTTTCGCAACTTTGATGCTGACATGCCACTGATATCGCTCGAATCCGGATCACGCTTTCCTGCACTGACTACCTTGAACGAGTCGAAGTAGAATGCCTTCTTGGGATCTGGATGATCGATATACTGTGTGATTTGTTTGCGTAGATCAGCAACCCTGTCGCCCCCAACGATCAGAGTTACGTTCTTGTAACCCTGATCGCTGAGTTGTTTGGCGGCATGAAAGGGTGTGATGATTTTTTTATCATTCACGATGTTCGCTTTCTTGAACATCTGCTTCATGAACTTTACCTTGTCCGTGTGGGACAGAGGATTTTTCTTAGGGTCATTTGATACACTTGGGTAAATGCGGTGTTCTGCTCCTTGCTTTTTCGCTACAGAGATAACCTTGTCAATCAGGAGTTGATGTCCCGATGTCGGTGGTTGAAATCGACCAAAGGTATACACAATTGTATCCTTGGCACTTTCCATAATTGAAGTTTTAAAGTCGTTTAAACTTTTCATGTAGATTTCCGATCACCTCCCGCAGTGTTGACACCGAGACACCAACGTGCCTGATATCAGTCTTTATTCCACGGGAAGAACTTTCGTACCCAATTCCATAGTGGTACACCTACGAGTGAGCCTGCGGCGAAAACTACTACGGTGTAAAATGCTGTTCCTAATGCGTTTTGAATTACGTCCATTTATCAATCCTTTCCAAATTTACTCTTCTTCTTAGGTGCAGGTTTTGCTGCAACTACTGGTTTAACTACTTCAGCGACTGGTTTGGACCGGGCGCCTTTTGTGTTAAGTTTTGCTCTACCCAGTCGTGAACTATCTGTTTTTCTTACGTCTGCTCTTCTCATATGTATTCTCCTTATGTCCAGTTTTTAGATACTGTGAAGTTAAGTTTAGAAAATTCTAATCGATCAACCAATTTCAGGGCATTGCCTGATGGTTTATCTATGGCAACGAATCCTTCTGGTGCCGTGACTTTGAATCCGTTCTCTGTTTTGATAAACGTGCCTAGATTTTTTACCTTCTCTAATTTCCTGACGGTATAAATCTTTGCTTGAGTCAGAGAATCATGTAGATCAAAGACAGATTGGAGTTTTTTTCGGTTCTTAGACAAAAACTTCATGGAGGTATCCATTACTTTTTGCTTCCGTTCCTTTGCTCTATCTGTCTTCAAATTATCTATGGCAGTCTGCATCTTGTCTTCCATACGTTTTTGGAAATCCGCCGCAGACAAACTCGATGTACCCTTTCGGATCTGAGCATTGCCATAGATCTTCACTTCAGATACTAAGTCGCTATTGTGCAACTCATCTATGAAAGATCCTGCTGCCTTGAACTTCTTCTTGGCAGCATCAATAAGACCACGCATCGTTTTCACTTCTGCCTTCGTAAAGGTGCTGGCGCCCGAAGTATCTTTAAACGATGCATTATCATACCAGACGCTTGATGATTTACCTAACTTACTGATGTTTGGATTAAATCCCGCCTTCATGGTGGCCATTGTCTTACCTGTGTATTTAGTATGCCAAATAACTCCGATCTTTGCTCGCTTAATTACTTTTGCGAGATCGGAGTTAGATGGCACTGCGTAGGTGATGGTATTTGGTTGGAAAGTGATGTGACTTTCGCCGTCAATATCCTGTACCTCGATGCCGTCGGAAGTAAACATGACATCGCCCTGTAATACTCCCTCGATATTCAGTTTTTTGAGTTCCTTGAGTGCTACCTTTAGAGTAGTGCCAAGTCCCCCCGGATGATTCTTGTCGATGTCGGCATTCGTGTAGTTGATCTTCGGTGTTGTCTTGTTGAAGACAGACTTCGATCCGACAAAGAATTTTCCATTCTCTGGGTTGACTCCTGCAAACACTGCCGGGGCGCCATCCCATTTCACTGTAATGTTAACCGACGACTTACTGTTTCCAGAAAGCATATCGGTTACTGATTCCAAGAACCGTATGGCCTCCACTGTGCCTTTGCTTCCCTCATTGAAGATAGCATCTTCAATGTGTTCCATATGGAGGTTTTTTGATTCAGATAAGAACTCTCTGAAT
>UEXL01001301.1_pt1 | contig 10594 bp, 33 predicted proteins | sample 1796671 | NCBI WGS metagenome assembly UEXL01 (sample SAMEA4772471, study PRJEB27181) | metagenome
TTAGAAAAATATACGGGCCTCCAGGAACAGGGAAAACAACTAGACTTATTAATTATGTAAAACTTTAGTTAAGTTTGGTACACCAATAGATAAGATAGGTTACTTTGCATTTACAAAGAAAGCTGCAGAAGAAGCAGTAGATAGAATGTTAGATGCATATCCAAACTACAGAAAAATTTAAAATATTTTAGAACACACTCATTAGCTTTTACAAGACTAGGTATGAAGAAAGTAATGTAATGCAGGACGAACACTACGAAGACATAGGTAGAAACTAGGTATAGAAGTTACAGTTTATTCTAATGGAGAAGAAAACTGGGTTTGTAGATTCAGATAGTGAATACTTTAATATTATAAATGCAGCAAGAATCAAAATATTACTATTGAAGAAGAATATAACACAGACATGTATTCAGAAGACATAGACAAACATCAATTACAAATTTTAAAAGACGAAGTAGACAATTATAAGGCAGCATATGGCCTGGTAGATTTTACAGATATGATTGAAAAATTTAATGTGGCAAATTGTGTCCGAAATATGATGTAGTATTTGTTGATGAAGCACAAGATTTATCGCCAATACAGTGGAAAATGTACGATATACTTAAGAAAAACTCTAAACATGTTATATTAGCTGGTGATGATGATCAAGCTATTTATGGCTGGGCTGGTGCAGATGTTAAACGGTTTCAAGACGAACCGGCTAAGACATAATTTTGCCACAATCTTACAGAGTACCACAAGCAGTACAACACATAGCAGATCAAATATTAAATAGAATACCTGATGACAGAAGAATTAAAAAACAATGGGCACCGCGTCCGGAATCAGGGACCGCAAATCATATAACATCAATAGAAGATGCACCATTGCATGAAGGTGATTGGCTAATACTTGCAAGAACTAATGACAAACTTAAAAAATTAGCACCAGACTTAAAAGATATGGGTTTATATTTTGAAATAAAAGGTAGAAAAAGTTACAGGACTAGATTGTACAAATCAATACAAGATTACACGTTGGACTAATGGAGATAAATTATCTTTGTCTGAAATAAAAGATTTGTTTGAATTTTTAGAAGAAGAAATACCTAAAGAAGAAAGAATGTATGATTTATTTGAATGGGGTTATTTTAAAACACAAAGATGGTTTGAAGTATTTAAAGCTGATCCAGAAGAATGTTTATACATTAGAGAAATGATGCGTAACGAAGAAAAGTTATCTGAAGCACCAAGAATAAAACTATCTACAATACATGCAGCAAAAGGTGGTGAAGCTACAAATGTTTTAATTATTTTAGATAACACTAAAAAAATAAGAGAAGCTATAGAAAATAGTCTAGACAAACAAGACGAAGAACACAGAGTTTGGTACGTGGGTGTAACACGTGCAAAACAAAACTTATATATAATGACAGCAAAAAGGGAGGACAGAGGTTATGACATCTAAAGTTTGGGACAAACAAATTGCAGGATCACACTATCAAAAATATAAAATACAGCCAAGTAAGTTTGTAGTTGAGAACGAATTGCTATATCCTGAAGGTTGTGCTATAAAGTACATAGTGAGACATCGCGATAAAGGAAAAAAACAAGACTTAGAAAAAGCAATACATTTTATAGAAATGATAATTGAAAGGGACTATGGAACCAAATAATCATATACCATTTTACATGGGTTTGTTTACTTGTATATTGTTTTTGTTATTTAATATTATGAAAATACCTAATTTAATAAAAACAATTAAGATTTTAAACATAAATTTAATTAGAAATATATCCAAATTAGTTGATTGGGAAATATTTCCACAATGACGCTGCTTTGTATGCATTTAGCAACAAAGATAAATTAAATAAAAATAGAAAAACTACGTATATCAAAAGGAAATAAATGAAGATACCTGTAGTGCACAAACAGAATGGATACCTACAGAATTTCCAGACGAAGGTTGTGGATTGCAATGGATCGTAAAAAGTTTTAGAAAGGTTGGTCAATTATTTTAAATGGAGAATTACAAAAATATTTCACAATGCAATGTACGATGTATGTTGGATCAGGGCTATGGGTTTAAAATTAATGGTAGAATTGTAGATACAATGATAGCCGCAGCTGTGACTGATGAAAATAGATTTAGATATGATCTTAATAGTTTGTCATGGAAGTATTTAGGTTTTGGTAAGAACGAAGCTGCACTTGCAGAAGCAGCAGCTGAATGGGGTATAGATCCAAATCAGAAATGTACAAACTACCATCATTAAATGTTGGTACATATGCAGAACGAGATGCAGAAGCTACGTTTGGTTTATGGCAAGAAATGAAAAAAGAAATTATATCACAAGACTTACAATCTATTATGGAACTAGAAACAGATTTATTTCCTTGCCTGGTTGACATGAGATTTAAAGGTGTAAGAGTAGATGTAGAAGCAGCACACACATTAAAGAAAAATTTAATAGATGAAGAGAATGCAATTACTAAATGCAATAGAAAAAGAAACTAATGTAAGGCCACAGATATGGGCCGCAAGTAGTATAGCAGAAGTATTTGAAAATTTAAAGATACCGTTTGAAGAACAGAAAAAACACAAGCACCAAGTTTTACAAAAACTTTTACAAGAACACGAACATCCTGTTGTTAATATGATTGCAAAAGCAAGAGAAGTTAACAAAGCACACACAACTTTTATAGATTCTATTCTACGATACGAACACAAAGGTAGAATACACGCAGAGATAAACCAATTAAGAAATGCTGGGGGTGGCACGGTAACTGGTAGGTTCTCCTACCAGAATCCAAATCTACAACAGATTCCAGCACGTAACAAAGACCTTGGACCTAAGATTAGATCGTTATTTATACCCGAGGAAGGCCATAGATGGGGTTGTTTTGACTATTCTCAGCAAGAACCTAGGTTGGTAGTGCATTATGCTGCTTTATACAAATTACCATCTGTTTATGACGTGGTAGACGCATACAACAATAATGCTAACTCAGACTTTCACCAGACTGTAGCAGACATGGCAGAGATACCTAGATCACAAGCTAAGACAATTAACTTAGGATTATTTTATGGTATGGGTAAAGCTAAACTACAGGCAGAACTTGGAGTAAGTAAGGACAAAGCTGCTGACCTATTTAATACATACCATTCACGTGTACCATTCGTAAAACAACTTATGGAAAAAGCATCTAACAGAGCACAAGACCGTGGACAGATAAGAACTTTACTTGGAAGACTATGTAGGTTTCATTTATGGGAACCAAATAGTTTTGGTATGCACAAAGCTATGACACACGAAGATGCATTGGCGGAACATGGACCAGGGATTAAAGAGCTTACACATACAAAGCATTAAACAAATTAATACAAGGATCAGCAGCTGACATGACAAAAAAATCTATGTTAGAATTATACAAAGAAGGAATTGTAGCACACATACAAATACATGATGAGTTATGTATATCAATAGAAAATGACGCACAGGCAAAAAAGATTGTTGAGATTATGGAGCAAGCTGTTACTCTAGAAGTTCCAAACAAAGTAGACTACGAACACGGTAAAAACTGGGGGAGTATAAATGACTAATGGCTTATCTTAATGCAAACATACCAGTAATAGAATGTTACGTAAGAGGTAACTATCTTAGAGATCAAAAAGATTCACACGATAAATATTTTGAAGTAGGAGTATTTGGTTTTAGTTCTATACCAAACAGAGTACCTATGTTTCATTTTTAATGGAAGATGGTGGTCTATGGTGGCGAGCACCTATCTCAGCTTTCTGTACAAAACCTGGAGTAAAAGAATTACCACTAGATGAATTAGTTATGTGGGATAGTTTTAGTTACAATGTAAGTGTTACAACTTTTTATGAGTTAGCTGGTGCTACAATGCAATATACATCTAGACGTAAAGTAAAACGTAAAGGTAAATATTTATTTACAATTGATTGGTGTGCAGGAGACTTTAACGAATTAAATTTTGGTTATGCAGAAAACCAGATCAACATAAATGTGGACATGTATTGAATTAGAGGATGGAAACTTTGCAATACAGCCCAATAATAGGCTTAAAATGTTTGATGCATCTATGGGTGTGGACCCATCAAAAAACTTGATTAATAGATTAGTAAGCAGTAAGATATATTCCGTAGAAAATTCAGCTAAATGGATTACCGACGAACACGAAGAAGGTAGTTATGACTATAAGCTGAGAAACTTGGAGGAAGATGATGATAAATAAATACAAAGAAAAATTTATGATTTGGCAACTACATTACAGAACAGAAATAGTTATTGCTGTTGTTGCATTTGTGATTGGAGCTATAATCTTTTAATAAAGGACTTTATGCCGTATGAACTTAGCAGATCTATTAAAGAAAAATATAGTTATGGTACCGGTAGTAGCTTCAGTGCTAGTCGGAACGTTCACAGGCGTTAGGTACATTGTTAATCTAACAGACACAATCAATTCAAATCAGCAAGAAATTGTAGATCTTAAAAGAGATTTAAAAGTTGCTGAAGATAAAATTACAGATCAAAACACAAGACTAACTTCTGCTGAATCTACTTGGCAGATGGCAGAAAATTTATACAGACAACTAGCAGATCAAGTTAGAGAACACGACTATGATATTAAGGATTTAAACAGGTAATGTATGGAGGTTCTCAGGATGAATTATTATTTTACAGGATTACTTATCTTAGCTCTTACAATACTAGCTTTGTTTGTAGAACCTGCATATCCTAGAAACGAATATCTTAACGACTATGGTGTAAGATGTGGTGAAATGGAAGTAAGCACAGAAAGAAGAGATACTGATTATAATTATAGTGATAGTACTAATGAACAACAATATTTAAGTTTACTTACAGAAAATATTTAGGCACAGACTGTAAAACAGCAAAAGAAAACGTAGCAATCAAACAACAATTAGAGTTAATGAAGATGTGTGGTAGGGTTAATAGTAATCCAAGTCTTGCACAATTCTAACTTTGATTTATTAGTATCTAAATGTAGAGGTGTAACTCCTGCAAGAGATAATACTAGACCATCTGATTCTCAAAGTTTGTGGGATGATATGAAAGATGAGTATAAAAAAGAGAACCCAGACGTCAATTTAATGGGAGATAAGTTTATAAAACCCAGTAAAAGAAAGCTTGAAATACCTAAGTATTTAACTGAAGACGAAAATGTGATACTACCTTTACCAAAACCAAAAGATGATTGATAGATTTTTATATGCATTCTTTGGCGGCTTAGACCGTCTATGTGAAGCTGTTGCTAATGGCCCAAGATGTCAATGTAAAAAGAAAAAGAATTCTAAAAGAACTTATAAACATGAGAAAGATCATGGCACAGACATAAGTTTTGAGAATGAAACAAAAATGGCAAATAAACCATTAACATATCTGAAGAGGCAGCTGTACAGATGCCGATGAAAACGGTTGCTTCTAATTTTGCTCGTCGCAGCCGGCGTGTTTGCATACACCGAGCTGACGGCAAGATTAGTATCGTTGGAGACGTCACGTGAGTTGTTTGAGGCTGACCTGCTCAAGAAAGTGAACAACTGCCCACGGACCAGGAACAATACATGCTTCTGGAAGCAGTTTTTCTGACGTAGAGAAGTTACAAAAAAATCAAGAACAAAACATGACAAACAAAGTCAACATAGAATTTACTCAAAAACAATTAGAAAAATTATTAACTGATGTAGAAAAACTAAAAGATAAAGTTAGACAAAACGGGAGTTATAATGAATGAAGTAACAGAAGTTGTGATAGCTTTACTTATGTTGGTCAACGGAGAGATGAAAGAAGCACGTATACAGACTGGATATGCAGAATGTATAAAAGGCGCACGTATAGCTAAACGTGGTTTAAAATTAATAGTAATATTAAATATTCTTGCATAAAATGTGAGGCAATATTAGAGGATAATATTGATGGTTCGAAATCGATCAAGAAGCTTATAATAAAATAATGAAGAAAGCAAATAAGAAAAGAAATCCTGTTGCAAAACAACTTAGACATTTTAAACAAAAAGTGGTAAAGAATAAGAAAGCATATGACAGGAAAAAATTTCAGAATTGAAGCAGAGATAGTTGAAGGTAAGTGTCCTACGTGTAGTGAGTTTACTACGTTAGTTGGTCTTACTAAACAATTTTATAGATGTATGAATTGTGGTTCTGATTTAGAACAACATGTAAATGGTAAGATAAGTTATCTACCTGTAATGACTCACGTAAAGATGGTAAATTATTTGTAAAAGAATGGCTAGAATAAGTTTTAAATTCTTCACACCTAGAGATAAACCTAAAAAAAGGCCTAGACAGCATAAAAAAAATTAAAATAAAAGAGAAACGACAGCAAAACAGACAAGATACAAAGGCCAGGGTTGACAAACATCCCATAAGATACTATATAAATAGTATGAAAGAAATAATAGAATATAACAAGAGTTTGTTAGAAGTTGCAGATCAAAAATTAAAGCGGTTGATCGAAACTGAGCATGACATAAATCATCCGGGTCCATACTTTGATATGGTTAACAGACAACTTGATTACGTAAACACGCTTAAAGAAAGGATAAAACTTATAAATGAAAAAACTAACAATAACGAGTAAAGACATAAGTCAAAAGCAATGGTCACAGCTTGTATTAGAACTAAACTTAATTAAGAAAGCATGGTCATCGTATGCAAGTATCGATCTACAGGGACCGGGGATCAAGAAAATTATAGCCTTCGGTACTAGAGTTGGAGGTGAAGATGCAAAAGAAAATAGATGATGCAGCAATTATGTATAACAAAACTAAAGATCCTAAGTATAAGACTCTTTGGTATAAACTTATAAAGGAACATGTAAATGGAACTAATAATTTTAAACGACGGACTGTATCAGTTAATTCCTGTGTCAAAGCAAGTGATGGAACATATATCTTTATTGGGACCAGTAAACTGCATGGACCTGTGCGAGATACTAAGACTAAAACTAACAGGCTACGTTGACACGTTAAACCTGCACATTATGAAAGATGGCAGCGGTAGTTTGATTGGTTGTATTTGTAGATAGATTTGAAAAGGAGCTCCGTCCATATAACGCCTAGCGCTATTCCCTGTACGGCAACCTACGAAGCGGCAAGTACCGTGGAGGTGTGTAGCCTTTGGCCCTGTAAGAGTACGTGCACGGAAATTACGGGGTTTTATATGACTTGTTGAGGTGTACAATAAAATTTAACAAACATACCATGTTTGTTAATCTCGGTTCGACCGATATCTTCCATTTTTTTCATAGACTCTTCATAACCAAACATCAAACAATCATACTGACTATCAAAAGTATCGGGCCATTGATATGGCGGTAGACAAGTTTGTTGAACCTGTGAACATATGACTAATGCGAGTATAAATTTCATCTTGACATCTATTGTAAATTATAAGATAAATCCTATATGATAAATCTAAAGAAAGGAGTGTATCACAATGACTGATATAACAAAGTATAAAAACGTGTCACTGAGTCATAAGACCTATGACTTAATTGATAAGATAAGAAAAGTAATACAACCAGACACGATTCTAAGTCGATCACAAACTATAAGTATTTTAGTAAATGAGAAAGCGAGGAAACTAAATGGCAAAGTCAAAAAAACATAAAGTAATATGTCCAACGTGTAAGGGCAACGGTTATGTAAGAATACCTTACAGACTAGCTAAAGAAGAAGTTACAGCACAATGTGGTGTCTGTGATTCGGAAGGAGAAATAGATGCGAATAAAGTTGATAATATTATTATTGATTCTGATGGCATTCACACTGCAGTAAGTATGATTTTGATGGGTTTGACCCAACTACTACTGCTGTGCGTTGGATAATGAAAGGAGGAAACAGTGAATAAAGAAACAGACAAAGGACCGAAGATCTTTTAGAACAAAATAAAAAACAAATAGAATATCTACAACGTCAATGTCGTAAGGCTGGTAAAGCTATTCTAGACCAGGAAGTACAGATCGGTGGATTAAAAAAAGACATCGATAGACTTGCTGAAGAGAATGACAACTTACGACGAATGATGGGTTCTAAAGATGACACGGAATAAAAACATATCAAAGGTGATCAAGCAGAATTGATTGCCCAAGAGATTTTTATTAAGAAAGGTTTTTATGTGTTTAATAACATATCACAACACGGACCAGCAGACATGTGCGTGTTAGACAATGATGGTTATATTATTAGTAGATGTAAAAGCGATTAGTTTAAGATCAAAGAACGGTTGGAAAGTTAATCGTGCACCTAGTGAAGAACAAGATAGACTAGGCATTGAAATAGTTTATGTTAACTTAGATACAAGAGAAGTTTTAGATCACATGCCACGTAAAGGTAAGTATAAAAACAACGTAGTTAATATTAAGGAATATAAAAATGATTAGTATATATTAGAAAAGATATACCATTACTCAACAGCTTTGACGTCGTGGTCGTGGACAAAGTTATATGGAGATAGGAGAAAAGGTTATGGCTACAGAAAGAGAAAAATTTAATAAATTACAACAGGAACAGAGAGATTTAGACGAAAGTTATCAACAATCTAAACGTAATAAAAAGGAACGTGAAGAGATAGAAGATAACGAAGAATATTTAAAAGAACTGAAAGATAAACTGTGAGTTATAAATTTAATAAATTGTATGACTATCCAAGGTCAATGCGGACATTGGTTGGTGGTAAACGACACTATGAAATACGTGAAGAAAAGTTACCAAGTGTTACGACTATATTATCCGCATGCCAGTCGGACGAGAAGAAAGAATCTTTGGCTAGGTGGAAAGCTAAGATGGGTGACAAGGCAGCAGACAAGGTTAGAGACGATGCAGCCGAGCGTGGTACAGCCATGCACAAGTACCTTGAAGCACATATTGACGGCACAGGGCTCAAGGACCTAACACCGCTTGGTGTACAGGCCGAGACTATGGCACACAAGATTATAGAATCAGGGCTCAGGGACCTGGAAGAGGTATGGGGTCAAGAGGTGACGTTATACTATCCTGGGTTGTATGCAGGAGCTACCGATGTTGTAGGAATCTTTGATGGCCAGCCGGCTATCATAGACTTCAAGCAATCAAATAAACCAAAACGTAGAGAATGGATTGAGGACTACTTTGAGCAGCTGGGAGCATATTGTATGGCCCATAATTATGTTTATGGTACCAAAATACAGTCTGGAATCATTCTAATGTGCACCAAAGATTTTATGTTTCAGAAGTTTGAGGTGTCTGGACGTGAATTCGTACGCTATCAACACGCATTCTTGAAGAAAGTAGACCAATATCATCAAAATTGTACCCAGGCAAAAGAGGGTCAGGATACAAAAAATGATCAAAAAGTATAGTAAATCATAGGCTAATTTCATTTGTACCCTTTGTATACCCTTTTCAAAACAAAAACAAAAATAAAAAAAATTTTTTTTAAAAGTGGTTACAATTGGTACAAATTCTAGAAGTGTTGTATACCAACACTTATTCGCTCAAATTTGTATCCTAGAGCAGGATACAATTGGTTACAAAAGATACAATTTTGTAAAATGATCAAAAAGCTAGCAATACCAACAAAATAAGGGACGCGCGCATATGATTTGCATTTTAAATTTAAAAATCATTGAGAGAAGTATACAGTCAATATGAAATCCAGAAAAATCTAGAAGAATCGACAGCTACATAAAACCTAAAACTGTTAAGAAGTTTGTTAATTTCCATACAAACGTGTACGTATAGATTGATATCATCACTGAAGGCGGTGGGGTAGTGAGCGTGAGTTTACTAACATGAAATTAGCTACACCTGTAAGTGAAGGTTGGTTATTTAGTAAAGATGATGAGACTGTAAGAATCTTTGCTGGTTATGATGTTGATGATGATGGTTCTATTACTTTTCTGAGCGTCTCCGTTTCCGACTTCTTGTGTGAAGATAACGAAGATTCATTAGTTAATTGTAATCTTTCTTGTTGTAAAGTTTTAATCTTTTAATTTCGTCTAATTTTTCTTCTTTAGCTAAGTCACTTAAATTGCCATGTAAATGAGTTTCTACAAATTGTCCTGTTGCTTTACCAATTAGTTGTTCAAATGGTGCAGCTTCTTTTATCTTACCTTGGTCTACAAGTTTTTGTGATAGCACTTGTTGACGTCTAACATAATTGTTTTTTGTAACAGTAAATGCTCTGTTAACTTCGTTTGATCTAGCCTGTAAATACTTTTGAATTTTTGGGTTTTGCATAAGTTCAGACCCTTCAATTCTAGCTCTTTTAGGTTCGTATCCAGCGTGTAAAGCTGCTTCAGTTCTGGTAGTTCTACCCTCATTCATAATTAAATATTCACAGAATCTACGTTGCATTTCTGTAAGTTCAATAGGGTATGCTGCCTTCTTTTTGACAATATCTTGACTCATACTTGCTTTATACATAATATCTTATATAAACACAAGAGTATGAAAGCGAGAATTACGACAATATTTAGACAAATTTTAAAATCACCAGCCGCACAAAAGCTAGAGTTCAGTTTGAATTACCTAATGGAGGTGATAGAGACACGCATATTTTAAA
>UEXL01000517.1_pt1 | contig 10589 bp, 7 predicted proteins | sample 1796671 | NCBI WGS metagenome assembly UEXL01 (sample SAMEA4772471, study PRJEB27181) | metagenome
CGGGGCCTCAAGGAGCGCTACGAAGTGCACCACGGGGTTGAGGTAACCGATGGGGCGATCATCGCAGCGGCCCGGCTGTCGCACCGTTACATCGCCGATCGTCAGCTGCCGGACAAGGCCATTGATCTGGTGGATGAGGCAGCAAGCCAGATCCGCATGGAGATGGATTCCAAACCGGAAGCCCTTGATCGTCTCGAGCGCCGCCTGATTCAGCTCAAGATTGAGCGCGAAGCCCTGAAGAAAGAAACCGATGCGGCATCGAAAAAGCGACTTGAAGAGCTGTCCGATGTGATCACCAAGGTCGAGCTTGAATACGCCGACCTGGAAGAAATCTGGAACACCGAAAAGGCCGCCTTGCATGGCTCCCAGAAGATCAAGAGCCAGCTCGAGCAGGCCAGGATCGATCTGGAAAACGCCCGCCGTGGGGGTGACCTGGGGCGCATGTCAGAGTTGCAGTACGGCAAGATCCCTGAGCTGGAGCGCCAGCTCGACATGGCCAGCCAGGCAGAGATGATGGAAATGAAACTGCTGCGCAACCGGGTCACGGATGAGGAAATCGCCGAGATCGTCTCCAAGTGGACCGGCATTCCCGTCTCCAAGATGCTGGAGGGCGAACGTGACAAGCTGATGCGCATGGAGGAAGCGCTCCATGGCCGGGTTATCGGTCAGGAAGAGGCGGTGGAAGCCGTGTCCAACGCGGTGCGCCGCTCCCGGGCCGGGCTGTCGGACCCGAACCGGCCCAACGGCTCGTTCCTGTTCCTCGGCCCCACCGGCGTGGGCAAGACCGAGCTGTGTAAGGCGTTGGCCTCATTCCTGTTTGACACCGAAGAGGCCATGGTGCGCATTGATATGTCGGAGTTCATGGAAAAGCACTCTGTCGCCCGTCTGATCGGTGCCCCCCCGGGCTACGTTGGCTATGAGGAGGGCGGTTACCTCACCGAGGCGGTTCGCCGCAGACCCTACTCGGTGCTGCTGCTCGATGAGGTGGAGAAAGCACACCCGGATGTGTTCAATATCCTGTTGCAGGTGCTGGAAGACGGGCGCCTGACCGACGGTCAGGGCAGAACGGTGGATTTCCGCAATACCGTGATCGTGATGACCTCGAACCTCGGCTCTGACATCATCCAGCAGAAGGCGGGAGAGGAAAATTACGAGTCCATGAAGCACGCGGTGATGGAGGTGGTGGGAACGCATTTCCGCCCCGAGTTCATCAACCGCGTGGACGAGGTTGTGGTGTTCCATCCGCTGGCCGAAACCCAGATTCAGGGTATTGCCAAGATCCAGATTGAGTCGCTCAGCAAGCGGCTGAAAGAGCAGGAGATGAAGCTTGAGCTGGATGAGGCGGCCATGGAACTGCTGGCGGAAGTAGGATACGACCCGGTGTATGGCGCGCGACCGTTGAAGCGGGCTATCCAGCGTATGATCGAAAACCCGCTGGCGCAGCGGTTGTTACAGGGCGATTTCGTGTCCGGTGACACCATTCGCGGCACGGTGAGTGATCACAAGCTGGTGTTTGACAAAGCCTGACAACGCCCTCTTCGGGGCCAGCGGCTGAAAACCAAAGAGGCGACCTGATTGGTCGCCTCTTTTTTTTCGGCTGTGTTCAGCGTTCAGCGTTTTCGCTGCTTTCCGCGCCACAGTTTTCGCTGGCGATGTCTTCAAATTTCTGCCGTTGCTCCTGAATCTCTTCCGCGGACAGGTAGCGCTGTTCACCGTTTTCCTCGACCCGGATCCGGCTGTTGCGTTCGAGTATGGTGAGATTGCTGCGTGCGGTCTCACAGTTGGCCTCGCGCTGCTTGCGGCGGGCCTCCTCCACGGCGGATTCCTCACGCTTGCCGGCGGCATCCGCTTCGCGCGCCTCCAGCTCTTCCAGTTGCTGCTGTGGGCTTTTCGGCCGCTGATCGCCGGAGGTTTTGCCGGTGCGGATATTGACCCGCTCGGTCTGCTTGCCGGTGGGCTCTCTGTCGCCAAAGTGCGTCACACCGTTCTCGTCCGTCCACTTGTAAACGGAGGCGGCGGTAGCTGCCTGGGGAACCGTCAAAGGCACTACTGCCAGAATCATTGCCAGTGTCAGGGCTTTTTTGTTCATCAGTCTACTCGTCTCGCGTTAGCCAGGCCGGGGCAATTGAGGGTTGCCCCGTTGTGTTTTGATCTATTTATCATGCCAGTTGGCGTTCCTGATTTCTTCAGGTTGGTTCAAATACCTGCACAAAGTATGGCAGACCTTTCACCACTATGGGCGTAGAATCCTCACACTGCTATTGACAGGGAGTTTCCCGCTGTCAAAATTACCGATTGCCTGAAGACAGGGGTCAATACGGCAGGCAATCCCGAGCGAGTATCCCCCGTTAATCACCACACTGAACGCGCCGCGCACAGGTCGCGGGATGGTTGTTGCTTATTTGCAACCCGTCGATTGGCCGTTCTCCGCAACCCTCAGGAGGGCGGCTGGCCAGGAGACAACCTCTTAAAGGTAGTGTGGAGGAGCAGCCGGTGTCGCTTTCAAAAGAAGCAGACAGACCGGGTATCCAGGCAACCGGGAGCTATCCCGGCTCATTCACTCGTAGAAGAGGGTAGAAAATCGTGGAGTTATTGTCTGGCGCCGATATGCTGATCCGGTCCCTTCAAGATGAAGGCATCGAATACATATACGGCTATCCGGGTGGTGCAGCCCTTCATATTTATGATGCGCTGTTCAGGCAGGATAAGGTCAAACACATTCTGGTCCGGCACGAGCAGGCCGCAGTCCACATGGCTGACGGTTACGCGCGGGCAACCGGAAAACCGGGCACCGTGCTGGTTACCTCGGGTCCTGGAGCCACCAACACCATTACTGGCATTGCCACTGCATTCATGGACTCCATCCCGATGGTGGTTCTGTGCGGTCAGGTTGCGTCTACACTGATCGGCGAGGATGCGTTCCAGGAGACCGATATGATCGGTGTCTCCCGTCCCGTGGTTAAACACAACCTGAGCGTTCGCCACCCGGAAGAGATTCCCGAGGTGATCCGCAAGGCCTATTACATTGCCTCGACCGGTCGCCCCGGGCCGGTAGTGGTGGATATCCCCAAGGATATGACCACACCGAATGAGCGCTTTGAATACGTGTTCCCGAAAAAGATCAAGCTGCGCTCCTACAATCCGGCCATCCGTGGCCACGCCGGTCAGATCAAGAAAGCGGTCGACATGTTGATGGCGGCCAAGCGCCCGATCATCTACGCGGGCGGTGGTGTAATTCTTGGCAAAGCCTCCGATCAGCTGACCGAGCTGGTGCGCATGCTGGGGTATCCGATCACCAACACCCTGATGGGGATTGGTTGTTACCCTGCATCGGACAAGCAGCACCTTGGTTGGCTGGGTATGCACGGCACCTACGAATCCAACATGGCCATGCATCACTCGGACCTGATCCTCTGTGTGGGTGCGCGATTCGATGATCGGGTGACCAACGCCACCGAGAAGTTCTGTCCCGGGGCACGGATCGTCCACATTGACATTGATCCGGCGTCCATCTCCAAGACCATTGACGCCGATGTGCCAATCGTCGGGCCCGTCGACGCGGTGCTGAAAGAGATGATCACCCTGGTCAAGGAAAGCAAGGACAAGCCCGATGCCGACGCAATCGCTTCCTGGTGGAAGCAGATCGACGAATGGCGGGCGTTCCACGGTATGCGCTATGAAAACAGTGGCGACACCATCAAGCCGCAGGAAGTGATCGAAACCCTGTGTCGCCTGACCAACGGCGAGGCGTATGTCACCTCGGATGTGGGGCAGCACCAGATGTTCGCCGCCCAGTACTACAAGTTTGACAAGCCCAACCGCTGGATCAACTCTGGCGGCCTCGGCACCATGGGCTTCGGTCTTCCCGCGGCCATGGGCGTCAAGCTGACGCATCCGGACGACGAGGTGCTCTGCATCACCGGTGAAGGCAGTATCCAGATGAACATCCAGGAGCTGTCGACCTGCAAGCAGTACAATTTGCCGGTGAAGATCATCAACCTGAACAATCAGGCGTTGGGCATGGTCAAGCAGTGGCAGGACATGAACTACGAGTCCCGCCACTCCCAGTCCTACATGGAATCCCTGCCGGACTTCATCAAGCTGGCGGAAGCCTACGGCCACGTGGGGGTCCGGATCGACCGCAAGGAAGACCTGGAAGCCAAGCTGAAAGAAGTGCTGGCGATGAAAGACGAGCTGGTGTTTGTGGACATCTACGTTGACCGCTTCGAGCACGTGTATCCGATGCAGGTTGCCCGCGGTTCCATGAAAGACATGTGGCTCAGCAAGACGGAGAGGGTGTGATCATGCGTCGAATCATTTCTGTTTTGCTGGAGAACGAACCGGGCGCCCTGTCCCGGGTGGTGGGGCTTTTTTCCCAGCGCAACTACAACATTGAAACCCTCACCGTGGCGCCGACCGAGGACGAGACCCTGTCCCGTCTGACCGTGACCACCACGGGTTCGGACAAGGTTATCGAGCAGATCACCAAGCAGTTGAACAAGCTGATTGAAGTGGTGAAGCTGGTGGACCTGACCGAGGGTTCCCACATCGAGCGAGAGCTGATGCTGGTCAAGCTCAAGGCCACGGGGTCCCAGCGCGCCGAAATCAAGCGCACCGTCGACATCTTCCGCGGCCAGATCGTTGATGTTACCAGTTCGGTGTATACCGTGCAGCTGGCGGGCGACAGCGAAAAGCTGGACGGCTTTATTCAGGCGGTAGGCACATCCGGCGTGCTCGAGGTGGTTCGTAGCGGTGTATCCGGCATCGCTCGCGGCGAAAAGGTGCTGAGTCTCTGACCGGCGCCCAATCCATTTTCAAATCATGGCCCCCTGGGCGGGGCCGGTAAATTACTGAGGTTATCCCATGCAGGTTTATTACGATAAGGATTGTGATCTTTCCATCATCCAGGGCAAGAAAGTTGCCGTGATCGGTTTCGGTTCCCAGGGTCACGCCCACGCGTGCAACCTGAAAGAGTCCGGCGTTGACGTCACCGTGGGCCTGCGTCCCGGTTCGTCTTCCGTTGCCAAGGCCGAAGCCTATGGCCTGAAGACCAGCGATGTGCCGTCTGCGGTTGCCGCCGCTGATGTGGTCATGGTGCTGACTCCGGACGAGTTCCAGGCGCAGTTGTACGCGGCGGAAATCGAGCCGAATCTGAAGCAGGGCGCTACCCTGGCGTTCGCCCACGGTTTTGCGATTCACTACAACCAGATCGTTCCGCGCAAGGATCTGGATGTCATCATGATCGCCCCGAAGGCGCCGGGCCACACGGTGCGCACCGAGTTCACCAAGGGCGGCGGCATTCCTGACCTGATCGCGATCTTCCAGGACGCGTCCGGCAACGCCAAGAATCTGGCCCTGTCCTACGCCAGCGGCATCGGCGGCGGCCGCACCGGCATCATCGAAACCACCTTCAAGGACGAGACCGAAACCGATCTGTTCGGTGAGCAGGCCGTTCTGTGTGGTGGTGCGGTTGAGCTGGTCAAAGCCGGTTTCGAAACCCTGACCGAAGCCGGTTACGCACCGGAAATGGCGTACTTCGAGTGTCTGCACGAGCTGAAGCTGATCGTCGACCTGATGTACGAAGGCGGCATCGCCAACATGAACTACTCCATCTCCAACAATGCGGAGTACGGTGAGTACGTGACTGGCCCGGAAGTCATCAACGAGCAGTCCCGCGAAGCCATGCGCAATGCGCTGAAGCGTATCCAGAGCGGTGAGTACGCCAAGATGTTCATTTCCGAAGGCGCTCTGAACTACCCGTCCATGACCGCGCGTCGTCGCCAGAACGCCGCTCACGACATTGAAGTGGTGGGTGAGAAGCTGCGCGGCATGATGCCGTGGATCTCCGCGAACAAGATCGTGGACAAGGACAAGAACTGAGTCGGACTTCCGGTACAGTTCTGAGAACGCGGCCCGGGTGGCCGCGTTTTTCGCATATACTCCGCACATATACTTTCCGGAGTGAATGGAATGAGTGAAGACAAAAATATCCCGGAATCGGAAAAGGTCGCCGGATCAGACAAGCTGACGGCATCACCGTCTGTTGTTGAGTATGAGCCCGGAGAAGTGGTGGAAGAGGAGCTGGTAGAGGGCGCCCCGGTGCGGCGCAAGGGAATCTATCTGCTGCCGAATGCGCTGACCACGGCGTCTTTGTTCTCCGGTTTTTATGCCATTGTGTCGGCAGCCAACGGCATGTTCGACAACGCTGCCATCGCAGTGTTTGTGTCAATGATCCTGGACGGCCTGGACGGTCGGGTCGCGCGAATGACCAATACCCAGAGCAAGTTCGGCGAGGAATATGACAGCCTGTCGGACATGGTTGCCTTCGGGGTGGCGCCGGGGCTGGTTGCGTTCTTCTGGTCATTGAACGAGTTGGGCCAGGTAGGTTGGGCCGTCACCTTCATTTACGTGGCGGGGGCCGCATTGCGCCTGGCACGTTTCAATACCCAGATCGGCTCGGTCGACAAGAAGTTCTTTGTGGGGCTCGCCAGTCCTGCGGCCGCCGCCTGTGTGGCCGGGTTGGTGTGGTGTTTCCACGATGTCGATCCGGCAACCTGGTTGACCCTGATGACCATTATCGTGGTTGGTGGTAGTGGCGTGCTGATGGTCAGCAACATCCTGTATCGCAGTTTCAAGGATCTTGATTTGCGGGGGCGGGTGCCTTTTGCCGCCATCTTGCTGGTGGTGCTGACCTTCGTGGTGATCGCGCTGGATCCGGCCACCGTATTGTTTACCGGGTTCCTGATTTATGGGTTGTCCGGTCCCTTCCTTGCGTTGACGCGCAAAGCACGCCGCAAATCGGCCTCCGCAGACTGATATGTGGCTTCCCCGACCCGTCTGGCGGGTCGGGAATCTTCCCGAACTCTCCCGGTCAACCCTGTACGCTATCAGGACAAATCGCGTGTTCTGGCGCATGATTGGTCGCGGAGGTATCAATGTTTATCAAGAAACGTCCATCCTGGGCTCTGCCCTGGTCTGAGGTCACTCCCGAGCCAATATTCCGCGACCGTCGCCGCTTCATGGCCAGCAGTGCCGGCGTCGCCGCGTCGCTGTTGGCGCCGGGATTATTGTCGGCTGCTTCTTTGCCGGTGCCTGGCCAGTCGCTGATGTTCGACAAAATGCCGCAGTTCAGTACTGACGAAAAGCAGACACCGCTTGATGACGTTGTTCGTTATAACAACTTCTACGAGTTCGGGACGGGCAAGGGCGATCCCGCCACGTATGCCGGGGAAATGTCCGTCGACCCCTGGTCCGTGACGGTAGAGGGTGCGTGTGGCAAGCCGGGGCAATACGCGCTTGAAGACGTGCTCAAACCCCACAATTACGAAGAGCGCATCTACCGGCTTCGCTGTGTCGAGGCCTGGTCCATGGTCATCCCGTGGGTAGGTGTGCCACTTGCCGATCTTCTTGAACAGTTCGAGCCTACGGGCAAAGCAAAGTACGTTTATTTTGAAACCCTCCACGATCCCGAGCAGATGCGGGGGCAGAGATCCCGCTTCAGCACGATCGATTGGCCGTATCAGGAAGGTTTGCGCATGGATGAGGCCATGAACGAGTTGTCTTTCATGGCCGTCGGCCTGTATGGAAAAACCCTGCCCAATCAGAATGGCGCCCCTTTGAGGCTGGTCGTGCCCTGGAAGTATGGCTTCAAGAGTATCAAATCCATCGTCAAGATCCGGTTCCAGGAAGAGCGCCCGAACACAACCTGGGAAATGCTGGCGCCTGATGAATACGGCTTCTATGCCAACGTGAATCCCGAGGTGGATCATCCGCGATGGAGCCAGAAGCGTGAACGACGCCTGCCATCCGGCTGCTCTCCCAACTACATGGAAACCGGAAGTTCAACGGCTATGTGAGCAGGTCGCGCACCTGTACAAGGGCATGGATTTGAGCAAGTATTGATGAATGAGTGTGCTGGCACCGGGGTTTGTGCTGGCGTTTCGCCTGCTGTAGCGCTGCTCTCCAGCGTTTGACCGTTGGTGCTGATTGCCAGCATTGCCAGCCAGTCCCATCGGCCCGGATCCCGGGCAAGAAGTAACCGAAGTCGCTGGGCATCGCGGCATTTCAGTTATTGATTGCTACCTTATGCATGACTCCGCTAAGCGTTGGACCGGGTAAGCGGTGGATTCGGGTCCGCCGGATGCTTGGCCTGTTTGCGTTCTTCTATGCGGTGTTGCCTTGTATTGGCGTTTCTGCAGTTCATTCTGGGCTGCGCAAGACATCTATGGGCGACATTCACCAAGCGGCCATATATCCTGGCGGGAATGGTGTCTTTCCTGATGCTTGTGCCTCTGGCGTTGACCTCAACAAAGGGGATGATGAGGCGGATGGGCCGGCGTGGAAAGGCTTGCATAAGTTGGTACCCATTGCGATAGCGGCGTGGGTGCATTTCATCTGGCAGTCCCGCAGTGACGTCGGCGAAATGGTGGTGTACGGCCTGGTAGTCCTGCTCCGTTGGCGCTTTCGCTGGAAATGGAGCGGGAGTCGCGCGATGATCTCCTTTGCAAGGCTGCTTTTGCCGTAAAGAAGACGATCTGATCACTGACTGTCGCAGGCGGTGATGTAAACGCTACCGTTATAAATTAATTCAATTTGCTCGTTGACAGTATTTACTGATGATGTAGAATGCGCACCACTTCTGAGGGATGAGCCGGTTACAGCGGTTTCCCAGGCAGGAGTAACCGTTTGAAAAAGTACTTTTGAAGAAAATCAGTTTTAAAATTCTTCAGATTAACGGTTGACAAGGTGGCGTAACGATGTAGAATACGCGGCCTTGATTGAGCAACAGCTCAAACGCTCTTTAAAAAGTTGACCAAGTAATTCGTGTGGGCGCTGGCCGAGGTATTTCGGATACGAAATATCAGGACAGTGACTCGTCGAAATTGAGTTTTGTCTTGAGCAAGAATAGAGAATCTTCGGATTCTTGTATGATTTTAACTGAAGAGTTTGATCATGGCTCAGATTGAACGCTGGCGGCAGGCCTAACACATGCAAGTCGAGCGGTAAAGTAGCTTGCTACTTGGCCGTCGAGCGGCGGACGGGTGAGTAATGCCTAGGAATCTGCCCAGTAGTGGGGATAACCTTGGAAACCCGGCTAATACCGCATACCTACGGGGAAAGCAGGGATCTTCGGACCTTGCGCTAATGGATGAGCCTGCGTCGGATTAGCTAGTTGGTGAGGTAATGGCTCACCAAGGCGACGATCCCTAGCTGGTCTGAGAGGATGATCAGCCACACTGGGACTGAGACACGGCCCAGACTCCTACGGGAGGCAGCAGTGGGGAATATTGGACAATGGGCGCAAGCCTGATCCAGCCATGCCGCGTGTGTGAAGAAGGCCTTCGGGTTGTAAAGCACTTTCAGTAGGAGGAAGGCTTAGTTAATACTCTAGCTTGACGTTACTACAGAAGAAGCACCGGCTAACTCCGTGCCAGCAGCCGCGGTAATACGGAGGGTGCAAGCGTTAATCGGAATTACTGGGCGTAAAGCGCGCGTAGGCGGTTTGTTAAGCAGATGTGAAAGCCCCGGGCTCAACCTGGGAACTGCATTTGAACTGGCAGGCTAGAGTATGGTAGAGGTAGTGGAATTTCCGGTGTAGCGGTGAAATGCGTAGATATCGGAAGGAACACCAGTGGCGAAGGCGGCCTGGACCAATACTGACGCTGAGGTGCGAAAGCGTGGGGAGCAAACAGGATTAGATACCCTGGTAGTCCACGCCGTAAACGATGTCTACTAGCCGTTGGGGAACTTGAATTCTTGGTGGCGAAGCTAACGCATAAGTAGACCGCCTGGGGAGTACGGCCGCAAGGTTAAAACTCAAATGAATTGACGGGGGCCCGCACAAGCGGTGGAGCATGTGGTTTAATTCGATGCAACGCGAAGAACCTTACCAGGCCTTGACATCCAGAGAACTTTCTAGAGATAGATTGGTGCCTTCGGGAACTCTGTGACAGGTGCTGCATGGCTGTCGTCAGCTCGTGTCGTGAGATGTTGGGTTAAGTCCCGTAACGAGCGCAACCCTTATCCTTAGTTGCCAGCAGTAATGGTGGGAACTCTAGGAGACTGCCGGTGACAAACCGGAGGAAGGTGGGGACGACGTCAAGTCATCATGGCCCTTACGGCCTGGGCTACACACGTGCTACAATGGCAGTACAGAGGGCAGCAAAGCCGCGAGGGGAGCGAATCCCAAAAAATGTCGTAGTCCGGATTGGAGTCTGCAACTCGACTCCATGAAGTCGGAATCGCTAGTAATCGTGAATCAGAATGTCACGGTGAATACGTTCCCGGGCCTTGTACACACCGCCCGTCACACCATGGGAGTGGGTTGCACCAGAAGTGGATAGTCTAACCTTCGGGAGGACGTTCACCACGGTGTGGTTCATGACTGGGGTGAAGTCGTAACAAGGTAGCCCTAGGGGAACCTGGGGCTGGATCACCTCCTTAAACGAAGCCGAATGCTTCGGTCAGAGTCCACACGAATTACTTGGTTAGCTGAATAAAGAGAGCAAGGGTCGTTGAGGCCTGTTTTTTGGGTCTGTAGCTCAGTTGGTTAGAGCGCACCCCTGATAAGGGTGAGGTCGGCAGTTCAA
>UEXL01000729.1_pt1 | contig 10560 bp, 10 predicted proteins | sample 1796671 | NCBI WGS metagenome assembly UEXL01 (sample SAMEA4772471, study PRJEB27181) | metagenome
GCGTGGTCCTGACCCGAAACGGCAGAGACTACCGTCTTTCCCTTCGCGACATCTATCAATACGGCAATACCAGCCAGAATATCCTGCTACAACCGAATGATGTGATTAATGTAAACCCGGTGACGGATGCAAAAGTGTTCGTTCTGGGGGAAGTGGGGAAAGCCTCCAGCTTGGAAATGGGCCGAAACGGTCTGACGCTGGCGGAAGCTCTGGCCGAGAATGGAGGCCTTGATCAGCGCCAATCCGATGCTTCAGGGGTTTTTGTATTCCGCAAGGCGCCAGCGGTGGCAGAGCATGGCATCGATATTTACCAACTTAACGCCAAAGATGCTGCAGCGCTGGTGTTAGCCGATAGCTTTAGGCTTCAGGAAAGAGACATTGTCTATGTGACTGCGGCGCCGCTTGCCCGTTGGAATCGCGTGTTAAGTCTGATTCTGCCCTCAGTTAGCGCCTTGTATTTGGGTAGCCGTACAGAAGAGGCACTGAGAGACTAGGCATGTTTAACCGCATACTGGTGGTGTGTGATGGCAATATTTGCCGTAGCCCAACCCTGGCCGCCATGCTCAAGACATTGCGACCTGAAAAGCAGCTGGGTTCCGCAGGCCTGGTTGGCCTCGAAGGTCATGACATGGAAGCTACCGCTCGCCAGGTGGCCAGGGAAAACGGCCTGGAATGCGGGGAACATGTGGCCCGAAAACTTACCTCGGAAATTTGTGCAAACCAGGATTTGATTCTGGTGATGGAAACACGACAAAAAGAGCGCCTGGTTAAACTTTTTCCAGAAGCCAGCGGCAAAGTGTTTTTGGCCAGACACTGGAATGGTAAGCACAATATCCCAGACCCCTATAAACGGGGCAGGGAAGCCTTTGAGCGGGTGTACCCGATGATGCAGCAGGCCGCGGATATCTGGGCCAGCAAGCTTTAACTGAGACACTATGAATACTGAACAAGGCAGTCGTACTCATGACAGAAAGTAGCACCTTGGCACAACGGCAAGCGATGGCGAAAAATCAGGAAGATGACATCGATTTCGCTCATCTCTTTGCGGTGTTGCAGGATCATAAGTGGTGGATTGCTGCTACGGCGCTTGCCGCCATGCTGATGGCTGTAGTCTATGTACAGTTGGCTACGCCGATCTATAAAGGTGATGCCTTGCTGCAAGTGGAGCAAAAAACCAGTGGTGTTCCGGGGTTGTCTGAACTCAATCAGATGTTCGAACAGGAAGCGTCTACCGCCGCAGAAGTTGAAATCTTGCGCTCGCGCATGATTCTTAAAGATGCCATTGCCCGGCTCAAAATGGACATCCTGGTGCGGCCGGACCGTAATCCGTATTTTGGTAAATTAACGGCACCTTCGCCGGCCCCGGCGTTTGTGCCGCGACCGGATTTTGCTGGTTATCGTGATAGTGAAACCTTCGTCAATATTGCTGATTTCCAGGTGCCGGAACGTTTACGAGGTCATGTGTTCATTCTCAGGGAAGAGGCAGGTAAGCCCGCCCTTTATCTTGGTGACAACCAGGTCGGAAGCGCGGCGGTGGGTGAAGCGATTGTCAGCGAAGACGAGTCCATCCAACTTAAAATTGTGGATTGGCAATTTGGTAATGAAGCGTTGGGAGTTGATAAAGCTTCCAGAGGTGGCAGCCATTAATCGGCTCAGAGCCATGCTGTCAGTGAAGGAAATTGGAAAGACAGGGATGCTTTCCATGACAGCTACCGGGCCGGACAAGCAGCAAATCAAGGCGGTGCTGGATACGGTTAGTGAAGTTTACTTGCTCCAGAATATTAAACGCCGTTCTGCTGAAGCGGAAAACAGTCTGGAGTTCCTCGGTAAGCAGCTTCCCGAAATCAAAGGCAAGCTCAATGCAGCCGAAGAAAAGCTTAATGCCTATCGGCTGGAAAGTGAATCCGTCGATCTGACGATGGAGACGCAGTCCGTTTTGCAACGCAGTGTCGATTTGGAAGCTAAAATCAATGAACTGAAAATCCATGAAGGAGAGAGATCGCTAGTCGCTTTACCCGTGAGCATCCCACCTACCAGACGTTGCTGCGCCAGCGCAATGCGCTGGTTCAGGAAAAGCAACAACTGGATAATCAGATCAAGGCACTACCGGAAACCCAGCAGGAAATCCTGCGTTTAATGCGGGATGTGGAAGTCACCCAGCAGATTTACGTGGGGTTGCTCAATAAAACCCAGGAGCTACGTATTCTCAAGGCGGGCACTGTTGGCAGTGTGCGGATTATTGACAAGGCTCTGGTGCAACCACAACCGATCAAACCACAAAAAGCCATCGTTGTGCTTGCGGCAACTCTTTTTGGCGCAATCGCAGCAGCGGCGATAGTCCTGTTACGGTCTTTACTGAGTAAAGGGATCGAATCACCAGACAAGTTGGAAGAGCAAGGCGTGTCGGTGTATGCCACTATTCCGCTCTCGGAATATCAGCAAAAAGAAGATCGTATCACGTCGGTCATTCGTCGGCGCAAGAAAGGGACAGAGCAATCGCCGATTCCCCTGTTGGCGAATCTGGATCCGAATGATTTGGCCATCGAAGCCCTGCGCAGCCTGCGTACCAGCTTGCACTTTGCCATGATGGATGCCAACAACAATATTTTGATGGTGGGTGGGCCAAGCCCGGGTGCCGGTAAATCATTTGTATCAGCCAACTTGAGTGCGGTGTTGGCCAAGACAGGTCAAAAAATCGTGGTGATTGATGCGGACATGCGCAAAGGCCATTTGCACCGTTATTTCAAAGGCCGTCATGAGGTTGGTTTGTCGGGTTACCTGTCGGGTCAGTACAGCCAGGAAGAGATCATTCAAACCACTAATGACGATAATCTGTACTTTATTCCTCGAGGCAAAGCACCACCGAATCCCTCTGAGCTTTTAATGCACGATCGCTTTAAAACACTGATGAACAGCCTGAGCGACGAATTCGATCTGGTCTTAATCGATACCCCGCCGATCCTGGCCGTCACTGACTCGGCGATTATTGGTCAACTGGCCGGCAGTAGCTTATTGGTCACCCGTTATGGGGTGAATTCTGTGAAAGAAGTGGATGCTGCATTGACCCGTTTTGCGCAAAACAATGTGGAAATCAAAGGTGCCATCCTGAATTGCATGGAGCGGCGCGCCACAAATGAATATGGCTACTACGCTTACGAATACGGCAAGAGCAGTGATTAACGAAACTCTGCCACAGAAATAAATTTTGTCCATATCGGTGCCTGAAACAGGCTTCGAAGAGAAGTTTTGATGTTGTTTTGGTTGCCCGTCCTGGCGCAAAAGCAATACCCCATATGAGGGAAGCCGCAGGTTGAACGGATCAGTAACATGCCGCGCCTGTAGAAATTGAATAAGTGCCTGGGTATTTGCTAGCGAATGAACCTGCAAGCGGTAACTAATCTGCAACCGTTTACAGGCAAGATCCTGCAACCCAAAACACTAACAGACATAACGTCATATAGCGGTACGCGCTGGTAAAGAGAGATCAAATGGAATTGGATCAAGTCAAACTGGCCGTTATCGGCTTGGGTTATGTCGGGCTTCCACTGGCTGTGGAATTTGGGAAACATCGATCGGTGGTGGGTTTCGACATCAACCAGCCGCGCATCGATGCCCTCAATAACGGCCACGATGCCACCCTGGAAGTGGACGATGCAGAGCTGGCTAGCGCAGAGCAACTTACCTTCAGTGCCGATCCGAAAGCTCTGAAAGCCTGCAACGTGTATATCGTCACCGTGCCCACCCCCATCGATGAGCACAAACGCCCGGATCTCACTCCCCTGATCAAGGCCTCTGAAACCATCGGCAAAACCTTGAAAAAGGGCGACATCGTCATCTATGAATCCACCGTCTACCCTGGCGCCACTGAAGAAGACTGTGTTCCGGTGCTCGAAGCCGTTTCCGGCCTCGCGTTTAATAAAGATTTTTTCGCCGGCTACAGCCCGGAACGGATTAACCCCGGCGACAAGGAACACCGAGTTACCACCATCACCAAAGTGACTTCAGGCTCCACTCCCGAAATCGCTAACCTGATCGACCAGCTCTATAGCTCCATCATCACCGCCGGCACCCATAAGGCCTCCTGTATCCGTGTGGCTGAGGCCGCCAAGGTCATCGAAAATACCCAGCGTGACCTGAACATCGCACTGGTTAATGAACTGTCTATGATCTTCAGCCGAATGGGCATTGATACGGAAGAAGTGCTCCAGGCCGCAGGCACCAAATGGAATTTCCTGCCCTTCCGGCCAGGCCTGGTGGGCGGTCACTGTATTGGTGTAGACCCGTACTACCTCACCCACAAAGCCCAGGCAATCGGCTATCACCCGGAAATCATCCTCTCCGGTCGTCGTATCAACGATGGCATGGGCAGCCATGTGGCCAGCGAACTGGTCAAGGCCATGCTTGCTCGCAGCATTCAGGTCAACGGATCTCGCGTATTGGTCATGGGGCTCACCTTTAAGGAAAACTGCCCGGACCTGCGTAACACCCGCGTGGTCGATGTGGTCAGGGGAATTGCAGGACTACAATATACAAGTCGATGTTCACGATCCCTGGATCAGCGCTGCAGAGTCCGAACACGAATACGGCATCAGCCCCATTGTCGAACCTGAACAGGGCGCCTACGACGCCATTATCCTCGCCGTAGGCCATAACCAGTTCAAAGCTATGGGTGCCACCAATATCCGCGCCCACGGCAAACCGGAACACGTGCTCTACGACCTAAAATACATCCTCCCCAAGGAAGAGGTGGATCTACGGCTGTAGGCGAAAGCCCTGAGTTGAGGGTTAGGTTTTCACCCACACAGGGCAAAGGCAAAACCTTCGTCCCTCAAGCGGAACTCCTACAAGGGAAAACCGCAACGTTTTTTGTAGGAGCACCGCTTGAGGTGCGAACGACCAATGAATAACGGAATCACCATGGCAACCCGCTACGAACAGGTACAGCAAGACCTCAAAGCCAACCCCAAAACCTGGCTCATCACCGGCGTGGCGGGGTTTATTGGCTCCAACTTGCTGGAAACCCTGCTGGGCCTGGATCAAACCGTCATCGGCTTGGACAACTTCGCCACCGGCCACCAGTACAACCTGGATGAAGTCGAAGCTGAAGTCTCTGCAGACCAATGGGCCCGTTTCACCTTCATTGGAGGCGACATCCGTAACCTGGACGACTGCAAGAAGGCCGTCACCGGGGCGGACTATGTCCTCCACCAGGCCGCCCTGGGCTCTGTCCCGCGCTCCATTGAAGACCCGATCAACACCAACCAGGCCAACATCGACGGTTTCCTGAACATGCTGGTGGCTGCCAAAGACGAAGGCGTGCAAAGCTTCACCTACGCCGCCTCTAGCTCCACCTACGGCGACCACCCCGGTCTGCCCAAAGTGGAAGACAAAATCGGCAAGCCCCCTTTCCCCTTATGCCGTCACGAAATACGTCAACGAACTCTATGCTGACGTATTTGCCCGCACCTACGATTTCAACACGATCGGCTTGCGCTATTTTAACGTGTTCGGCAAACGCCAGGACCCTAACGGTGCCTACGCCGCGGTCATCCCCAAATGGACCGCTGCCATGATCCAGGGCGAGGACGTGTTCATCAATGGCGACGGTGAAACCAGCCGGGATTTCTGCTTTATCGAAAACGTAGTGCAGATCAACCTCTTGGCCGCCACCGCTCAGGCCGAAGCCAAAAACCACATATACAACGTGGCCCTGGGCGACAGAACCACCCTCAATACCCTATTCGATGCTCTGAAAACTGCCCTGGCAGAATGTGGAGTGACCTACGACAAGTCGCCCAGTTACCGGGACTTCCGCGCTGGCGACGTACGCCATTCCCAAGCGGATATCAGCAAAGCCAAAGAGGTGCTGGGCTATGAACCGGCCTTCCGTATCTACGGTGGCATTAGTAAGGCAATGACGTGGTATGAGAGAGCACTAAATGAGAGCCGCTAACATATATTTCTTTTAAGGTTTTGGAATAGTCAGCGTCAAAACAATAAATAAATTTAGATCCGCTTCGTTCATGAAAGATTTTTAGTTTTTAGTTGATAGGGTTGTGTGCTTAATTTTTAGCATTGAAATTGCCATTTTAAGTAAGCTCGCAAGTGTTGCTTGGTGCCGGAGTTAAATATTTTAAGGGAGTGTTTCAGTGCTGAAACAACTTATTGATCTTTATGGTTTGCTTGCTCCAAGCCAGAAACGAAAGCTTCTTCAGCTTCAAATACTTGTAATGCTGATGGCTTTTGCTGAGCTTGCAAGTGTGGTCGCAATAGGGCCTTTCATGGCATTGATTTCTGATCCGAGTGTTTTGTCAGAATCTGGATTTATTGCTCAAGTGTATATCTTAAGCGGGCTTTCAGATCCAAAGCTGTTTATGTTCTGGCTTGGTGTAGGGATGCTGTTGGTTCTGGCCTTTTCTACAGTGATATCTGTTTTTGCGCTCTGGCGCCTTTCTATGTATGGGGCTCAGGTAGGTGCTGAAATTGGTAATCGATTATATAGCCATTACATGCATCAGAATTGGCTTTTCCATGCTGGGGGCAGTAGCAGTCAGCTAACCAATAAGATTGCACAGGAAACAAACCGTTTAACGGATGGTGTAATCAACCCCTTTATGCAGCTCAATTCCAGAATTGTTTTGGTATGTCTGATGTCTATAGCGCTTGTTATATACAATCCGGTTGTGGCATTAGTCGGCGTTAGTCTCTTTGGGGGCTCGTATCTGCTGCTTTTTAGATTTATCCGGTCCAAGGTTGTAAAAAACGGGAGAGTTGTAACAGCAGCACAAAAGCAGCGTTTCAAGATGATGGGAGAGAGTTTCGGCGGTGTTAAAGACGTTATTCTGCTTGGCAGGCAAGAGATATTTACTCAGCAGTTTGAATCTGCAAGCTATCAAATGGCCGCCGCACGAGGGAAGAATCGGGTAATGGGGCAATGCCCTAGATATATTATGGAGATGGTTGCTTTTGGCGCGATCATTTTCTTGGTTCTTTACCTACTCTCTTCAAATGATGGAGATATTGGTGCAGTTGTTCCTATTCTTTCGGTTTACGCATTGGCTGGTGTGAAATTGTTGCCAGCCTTTCAGCAAGTTTATGCTAGCTTTTCACAGATACGTGGTAGTTTAGCCGCATTTGAGGAGATTAAACCAGATTTAGTGGCTAGTCTTCCCGAAACAATTAATAGTGATGCTCACTCCGAGAATTTGGTGACTATTGATAAAATCAAGTCACTTCCAGATCTGTCGGTAAGGAAGTCGATAAGACTTAAAAATGTATCTTTTTCCTATCCTGGAAAAGGTGAGCCATTATTAAATGAATTAAATTTAGAGATGAAAGCAAATCATGTTGTAGGCCTTGTGGGCGCATCTGGATCTGGTAAGTCTACAATCATAGATCTTCTTTTGGCTTTGCTTGATCCCGAATATGGTGAGGTTTTGATCGATGACAAGCCTATCAATGAAGCTAATAAGAGAGCATGGCAAAATAGCGTTGGCTTCGTACCACAATCCATATTTCTTTCAGATAGTAGCATAGCTGAGAATATAGCTTTTGGGATACCCAAAAATAAAATAGATTTTAAAAAAGTCAACAGGGCAGCAGAGATGGCGCATTTAGATGAGCTAATTGATCAGCTCCCTGAAGGCATGGATACAAAAGTTGGAGAGAGAGGCGTCCAATTATCTGGCGGCCAGAGACAGAGGATTGGTATTGCAAGAGCATTATACAATGATCCTGATGTGCTTGTTCTTGATGAGGCAACTAGTGCCCTTGATGGTATTACAGAAAAATTAATTATGGATGCTATTCATGACTTTTCCGGAAAAAAAACCATAATAATGATTGCGCATAGGCTTTCGACAGTTAAAAAGTGCGACACAATTTTTTTGCTTGATCGTGGGAAAGTCGTTGATAGCGGTACCTATGCTGAGTTGGATAATCGAAATGAAATTTTCCGGAAAATGGCTGAACATGCATAAAGGTAAATTATGAAAATCTTAGTCACCGGCGGTGCCGGCTTTATCGGGTCCGCCGTTATTCGTCACATCATCAGCAACACGAGCGACAGCGTTGTCAATGTGGACAAGCTCACCTATGCAGGCAACCTGGAAAGCCTGCTCAGTGTTAACGATAGTTCCCGCTATTTCTTTGAAAAAGCGGATATTTGTGACCGGCATACCCTGGATGGGGTATTACAACGGCACGAGCCCGATGCGATCATGCACCTTGCGGCAGAAAGCCACGTGGATCGTTCCATTGATGGCCCGGCAGCCTTTATGGAAACCAACATCATCGGGACTTACACTTTGCTGGAAGCGGCACGCCAATACTGGAATGCCCTGGACGAAACTGCTCAGCAGGCTTTCCGCTTCCATCACATCTCCACCGATGAAGTGTACGGCGATCTGGATGGCCCGGAAGACTTGTTTACCGAAACCACTCCCCTATGCACCCAGCTCCCCGTATTCCGCCAGCAAGGCCAGCTCCGACCATCTGGTGCGCGCCTGGTTGCGGACCTATGGCTTTCCCACACTGATCACCAACTGCTCAAACAATTACGGGCCTTACCACTTCCCGGAAAAGCTCATCCCACTGATGATCCTCAATGCCCTGGAAGGAAAACCTTTACCGGTGTACGGCCAGGGTACCCAGGTACGTGACTGGCTCTACGTGGAAGACCATGCCCGCGCCCTCTACAAAGTGGCAACTGAAGGCAAAGTGGGGGAGACCTACAATATCGGCGGCCACAACGAAAAACAGAACATCGACGTGGTACACACCCTCTGTGATCTGCTCGAAGAGCTGGTACCGAGTAAACCAGAAGGTATCAGCCAGTACCGGGATCTGATCACACATGTCCGGGACCGCCCAGGCCATGATCTGCGCTACGCCATCGACGCCAGTAAGATCGAGCGAGAGAGCTGGGCTGGACCCCGCAAGAAACTTTTGAAACCGGCATCCGCAAGACCGTGCTGTGGTATCTCGATAACAGCGAATGGTGCCAACGAGTGCAGGATGGCAGCTACCGGCGCGAACGGCTTGGCACCGGTTCAGGCACTGAGGGAAAGGAATAAAGGCCATGGCAAGGACGCAGGCAAAAAAGACAATCTTGCTGCTAGGCAAAAACGGACAGGTCGGCTGGGAGTTGCAGCGTGCCCTGGCGCCGTTCGGTCAACTCATCGCCTTGGATCGCGCCGGCCAAAATGGATGGTGTGGTGATATTGGCAACCTGGATGGCCTGCGCGAAACCATCGAGCACATCAAGCCGGACGTGCTGGTCAACGCCGCGGGCTACACTGCAGTAGATCAGGCCCAGAGCGAACCGGAGCTGGCTGAGCGACTCAATCATCAGGCTCCGGCCTTGATGGCAGAGTTGATGAAGGCACATGGCGGCTGCCTGGTCCATTACTCCACCGACTACGTCTTCGATGGCAGCGGCAACCAGCCCTGGAAAGAAACAGACAGCGCCGGCCCCCTCAACGTCTACGGCGCCACGAAGCTGGCCGGCGAGCAGGCCATTCAGGCCAGCGGCTGCCAGCATCTGATATTCCGCACCAGCTGGGTGTATGCCAGCCGAGGCAACAACTTCGCCAAAACCATGCTGCGCCTTGCCAAAGAGCGCGACACCCTGAATGTGATCGACGATCAGATCGGCGCGCCCACCGGGGCGGAGCTGATTGCCGACATTACCGCGCACGCACTTCGTCACTGTGAGCAGCAACCGGCGGCATCAGGTCTTTATCATCTGGCTGCTACTGGCGAGTGCTCCTGGTATGACTATGCGCGCTACGTCATTGAGTGGGCCAAAGAGGCTGGGCTACCCCTCGCGGTGCAAGCGGTCAATCCGATACCCAGTGAGGCCTACCCGGTTCCAGCCGTAAGGCCACGAAATTCCAGGCTGAATTGCTGGGCGCTCACTGAAACCTTCGATCTTGAATTAGCCGACTGGAAGCTGGGCGTGCAGCGCATGCTTCAGGAAACCAACAAGGAACCCTCATGAGCAACCGCAAAGGTATTATTCTGGCCGGAGGCTCCGGCACACGCCTGTACCCCATCACCATGGGGATGTCCAAGCAGCTGCTACCTAGTTACGATAAACCGATGATCTACTATCCGCTGTCGGTTCTCATGCTGGCGGGCATTCGGCAAGTCCTGATCATCACCACCCCGGAAGATCAGGCCGGCTTCCAGCGTCTTTTGGGCGACGGCAGCCAATTCGGCATCGAAATTACCTATGCGATTCAGCCCAACCCGGATGGCTTGGCCCAGGCGTTTATTATTGGCGAGGAATTTATCGGTAAAGATCCCGTTTGCTTGGTGCTGGGAGACAATATCTACCATGGTCCAGGGCTTTCAGGGCTTCTTAAAGCGGCTAACGACAAGGAAACCGGGGCGACGGTATTTGGGTATCACGTATCCGATCCGGAACGATTTGGTGTCGTGGAATTCGATGCCAACAAGCGAGCTGTTTCCATTGAGGAGAAGCCCTCCAATCCCAAGTCCAACTATGCGGTGACGGGCCTGTACTTTTACGATAACGATGTAGTGGAAATCGCCAAA
>UEXL01000327.1_pt1 | contig 10557 bp, 24 predicted proteins | sample 1796671 | NCBI WGS metagenome assembly UEXL01 (sample SAMEA4772471, study PRJEB27181) | metagenome
GCCATACGTGAGCCTAGTGTAGTCAGTGTGCTAGTAGTAGCACCATCCACACCTGAGTTAGATAGATAGGCTAGGCGTTGTACATGGTCAATGAATATGTAGCCAGCACCATACACTGTAACAGCTAGACGTACATAGTCGAGCAGCTTAAGTGGATCATCATGTGACATCATCTCAAAGATGATTGTATTCTCACCCTTGGTTGCAATCTTAGCAGCCTCAATGACGTTCTGTTCTGACACGTTGTTGTTGGCAGCATCTTCTTTAGTCCTGACGTTTACACCTAGATGATAGGTAGCCATAGCACGATAGGTGGTAGACTTCATCTCTTCCATGTGCAGCATTGCTACTGATGTATCACCATTGTTGAGTAAGCCTGTCTCAAAGTATCTGATCACCTCAGTCTTACCAGTACCACGGGGAGCTTTGATGAATGTAAGCCCACCCTTAACCATACCACGAATCTTTTCATCCAAGCCAGTGTGACCTGTTGGTACATACTCATATGGATTCTCATTCTTGATTGCTGCTTCTACATCAGCATCAGAACAAAAGAAGTTCTCTGGTGTGTACCTTTGTGGTGATCTTGCTGCCCACATAAGCTTCTCATGCTTGCCTGTTTCAAGGAACTCATTAGCGTCCTTGCACTCTGTCATAGGCACATAGTAAAACTTCTCAGGGAATGCTTGATACAATTTATCTGCGGCCCTACGTCCAGCATCATCAAGCTCACCTGCATACACAATCTCTTTGAATGAGGTTAGATATTTTAGATTGTGCTTAATGAACTTCTCACCAATAGATGCAGAAGGTAAAGACTTTACAGGGAATGTCTTACCGAGGATCTGATACAAGCTGGCTGCATCGAACTCACCTTCTGTAAGGTAGATTCGTTTACCTGTACCAGCATTGAACTCAGGGCCGAACAGGTGGTTCATACCTAAGCCCCGATCTTTGACCCATGACTTTGATTTGTCATTACACATACGATATTTAATAGTGTGTGGATACTTGTATGCATACCGTACATCCTCACCATTTGGGCCAGTCTGTATTTGTATGCCGTAAAGTTTACATACATCGGTATCAATACCTCTGATGCCATCATACTTAACACCAGTTACTTGTATTCTGTGGTTGGATACGTTCTTTCAAGGGATACTCCTGTTTAACCCAGTCAAATGTGGTGGGCATGTTCTTCATTGGGTATGCCCTGCTGCATGAGTGACAGTGACCGTAGCCATCATCATTCCAATTGAATGCATCCGAAGAGCTACAGTCTTCATAAGGGCATGGTGAATGTGGATTATCTGACATTTGTTTTTCCTTTTATCAAAGGTTTAATAATTCTGAAAGCCAAGTATAACAGCCAAAGAGGAATGAATGCAAGGCTTGTCAGTACGACAGACAAAGAAATTATGTACGGGATGTATTCACTTACTAGCAAAAGTCCTATTCCTTTGCACCGATCTTGTACGTTCTTCCTTTGTCATGGGTCTTATGTATCGTTCATAGTCTACTACTACACCTGTATTCCACCTTGTTAATTCAGCCTGTGCTTCTCTTTTGTTTCAAAGGTAAGAACTTCTGAATCATAAGTCCAAGGATTTTCTTTTCGTACTAAAGTGTACTCACCTTTTTCTATTTCAATCTGGACTGCGTACATCTTCACTCCTTTCTGATTCTAAACCAGCTTTAACTAAAGCTATAAACCCTGCATTAAAGATGGCTGCAAATGTTTCAGGGTCACACTCTACTTGTAGTGTAGCACTACCATCCTCATGTTCTTCTATATCTGTATTTTAACTATATCATTCATTGTTTACTCCTATACATGGTAATAAGATAGTCTGTTTACAATAACGTGGAAACTCGTCATAGGTTATAGCAATCAATATAGGTAGACCTGCTATTATAAATGCTACAATAGCAGACGCCTTGATTGCACCTTTAATGTTACCTCTCATTTCAATATCCCCTTATCCCTTCTCTCCACTTGTCAACATAAAGTGGTATTTCAAAACCTGTATTCTGAAAGTTTTCATCTGCAAACTCTCTGGTCTTATCTACAGATTTAAACGGACCAAAGGTCTTTGCCGATATTGGACTATCATCCCCAAACCTACCGTCTGGAAGCTCTGTGGTTGGTACGATATTAAGCCAGAATTTATTCTCTGAGCATTCAAAAATCATTGCATGTCTTGGGTCACTCATCAGTCATTCTCCCTTAATGCTTTCCATGATACAGGAAACAACTTAGCCATCTCTGTGTCAATGTGCTCAGCTACAACCTGTGTTTCGTATTGTGTGTCAGACTTACAACGTAGGTTACACATGTCAGCAAAGGCATCTAAGCTACCTGACCAGTACCACTCAGTGATCATGCTCTGTGGCAGTACCATACGTGCTTGCTCTGGGCATACACCAACGTCAATCAAAGTTTTATACGTTTCAAATAACCACTCAGATATTTCTGTAACATGCCCATCTAATGTGCCAGAACCTAGTATTGCAGTGGTATATTCTGAATCTTTTATGGTAGACAAATCTACTAACCCTTTACTCCCCTGTTTTTATCAAGGCTACGTCCACGCCACTCTGTAGGATAATAGTATGTAGGATCACTGTCCACATACCTACGGCTGATCTCATTCCATCGTAGGAACTTATGCTTGACTAGCTGTCGTGCTACAAACACAGGTGCTTTGACGTGGAAGCTGGCAAAGGCATGACCAAAGGGCGACATGTGTTTGTGCTTGGCTAGGTAACGTATTAACTTGGAGTCGGCATTGTTTAGTACACCTATTCCACCTTCGCCATCATGTAGTCCATCTTCTTGACCAGCCCATGTACTTTTTTTATTAAAACTAACTCTTGCAGCATTAACTACAGACAGGTCACTGCCCATATGATCTATATAAAATGTTTGTAGCATTTAATTTCTACCTTCTATGTCGGGATTTTCAGGGTCAATATATTCATACTTATCTACATCACCGCCTAATAAACTTACAGCATCTATTAAACTATTATGTACATCATAATATAAACAACCATGTGTTGATGATACAGCATTACTACTAAGTACATCATTACTACCATCAAGTAAATATTTTAATGTTCTTATGACAGTTTCTGGGTTATGTTCTTTCATCGTCTTTACCTTTATGTTTTTCTTTTCGTTTAGGTACAGGTTTTTTCTTATCAGGTATTACCTGTTGTTTATACTTAGGTTGTCTAAGATCTTTAGCCATTGGGTTAGGTTTTTTCATTACTGTTTCTCCTATCTAATGCTGACTTAGCTGCAGCATAAGTATGCTTATGATATGGATTTAGTGACGAAATATTTTGATGTCCTGTCACTGACATAATAGCTAGATGATCTACCTCTGAGTCAATCATTTCTATGATAGCACTCTTTCTTAAATCTCCAACACGTAAATCATAATGTAGTCCTGCAGCTTCTTTTATTTGATTTGCTAGTACTGATACCTGACCGATGTTTAACGGCCTGTAAGCACCATCTGATGGCCTCTGATGTGGTACTACATAGTCTTGGAAATCCCAATCATTCTTCTGCTGAGTGAGCATCTCCATAATCTCATCAGAGATTGGTAGCTCTACCTCTGCACCACGTTTAGTTTGTTTTATCTTAACTCTCTTCTCTTTAAAATTAATTGAAGACCACTTTAATAATCTTATATCAGTAGGTCTTTGCGCCCACTCATAGCACATCAATACAATCAGTCCTACATTACGCCAATCAAAGTCAGTGAATGCAACATCAAGAAATTTTCTACTTGTTCCTGTGTCCATGTTGTATTCCTTGTTTCATGTTTTCTCTTACGAACCTTAGACATAGGGTTATACATAATTAAATCAATAGAGATACAAAAATTTATTAGTAGTGAAAAGATTCTTGCACACTGATTCCCTTTAGACACACTAACACTTTCACACCATTCTTCATAAGCCTCATTGCAATTAGTAATGATGTAAGATCTTTAATCTTAATCTGACCTAACTTCTTACTACCTATGTTTGTATTAGCAATTGCATCCATTGTACTATCGTATGTTCTTTGTGAGTTATATGCCAACTCTCTGAAGTGTGTAGTTGTTACATAGTATTTATAGATTTGTAGTATTGTAGAGCTAGGTCCAATGTTTCCTGCGACAATATCTCCACGCCTAAATGCCTCTACTTTTTCTACTAACCTTGGTATCTCATATCGTGCAGCCCTACCATCACGAAAGGTCTGTCTTTGTACAACACCAGAATCAATAGCATCTTGAGGTGGTACAAATTTCCATGCAGTACCACTCTTTAAGGTTATTTTTTTAGTATATTTATACATAGTATTGATAATCCTTATAGTAATACTTTAAGTTAAGAGTAACATAGTAGGGTACTACAATGCAATACCCTACTAAAGTTTATGTTCTGTAACCGTCATCTTTCCAAGATAAAACCTTACTAATTTTATCTATACTACACAATGTCTTAACACATTCGTATATAGTTATATTGCAATCTGCAAACGAAAGTTTGTTTGCTATATCAACACTATCCGAAAGAAGATCTTGATAAGATCCAGCTACCTTTTCATCCTTATGGATAATCTCTACATAATACATAGCACTATTGTCTACCCCCTTCTATCACAATTAGTTGTGGGTTCCTTGGTTTAGATGTCAAAACATTTCTCAACTCTTCATACCTTTCTAAGTTATAGTCTCGCATTTTTATCACAGGCTCAGTATCCATGATGTCAAAGACAGCATTAGGAAATGCTTCTTCTAGTTTCTCACAGATAAGACTAGCACTTTCGATGGTCGAGCACCTCATTACGAGGCACTCTTCTAACTCATCAACATACATTTCTACTACGTAATAATCCATCTGTTACCTTTCTTTATTTTCTCTGCATATGCAATAGCCACAATCTTATTAGTAGATATGATGACAATGTTTCCATCATCATCATACACAATCCACTTAGATTTTTTCTGAACTAAGTACATCTATCCTGCAAAGTGGTACAGCTTACGTCCATAAGCATGTTCAATGTACAAGGTACGTTTACCAAAGTGATAGGCGTTCATAGTACTAAGTGGTTCATACTTGAACCAACCACGAGAGTTACGATTACGTTTACGATACAATCCTTTCTTACCTAAGAGATTAAAACGAAACCCTTTTGTTCCGTCATTGAGTGGTTTAGTTGCTACTAGTACAAACATGTTTAACTCCTTTGTGTTTGTATTATTAAGATACAATATAGGGATGAATGCAGAGGTGAGGAAATGCAATCCTCATCTTAGTTTCTGCACTAGATATAGCTCTAGCATCTTCTATAGTAATGTCAAGCACCTCTCGCAGATTATCTTCTGCTTCTTGAATTGCTTTGTATGCAAACTCAATTGCATCTACTTGTTCTTCTTGAAGAGGTAACGTGCTTTCTAGAAGTTCTACCCTACGTGCCTCTCGTTTGTCTGCCCACTCTTGGTGGTTCTTTGCCATTTCTTCTGGAGTCATTGTAGTTCCTTTCCATTCTCGGAATTTCCGTGATTAAGCTGCGAGTAAAAAACGATTGTCACTAACCCACTTGGATACCTCCTGTTCTCTACCCCACATTGAGGTAGCTTGTGTGTCATTACCTGTCTTACGTAGATTAAATCCATTACGATCATCTGCATAAGTAGCATAGTTAGTAAAGGCAGAGTACAAGGCCCACTTGTTTTCACCCCTCATGCATGTCTCTGTACGGTACAGTTCATACATCTTCTTTGCCTTACGTTCTGATGGTATCATTGCCTCTAGCAATGCTTCTACATCTACATGTTTAAGACTAGTCTGTGCCCATGTTTTCATCTTGATAGCTTGCTCATAGAAGTCTGACCGTAGGTTAGACAGTTCATTTATGAATGAGCTAAGTGAGAAGTTAGAGGTGTTCTTTCTCCGAACCTTGTCATGCTCACCACTGATGCACCCATTGGTGCAAAAGCTATCAATAGCACCAAAGAATACTTGGTTACTACATGACCCATCAATACCATGTAATGATATGATACGGTTCTTTACCTCAGTCTGATGTCGATCAGTTTCTATAACTGATTTCATACTAGGTAATGTGATGTCAAGCATAGCCCAAGCACCACCACGGGCAGTCCTGAAGTTAAAGTCTGCACCATGTAAGTCACCCTCTTCTAGCTCCTGAGTTGCAGTGTCTACGACATTACGAAAGAAGTCACCATGATTGGCACAAGTGAAGTCCTTGCCTACAATACCAAGGTATTCACCTGTGTTAGTATTGATTACATACTTCTTGTCTTTGAATTTAGTTTCCTCGAACTCTACTTCAAAGTCCAAGTGCTCTGGTACGAATGATGTTGTTGTATCAAAAGGCATTATTTTTCTCCTATTATTTTGAGTAGTCTGTTAAAGTCTTGGGCAGTGCTTGTGTAACCAGACTCTTTCAAGTCTGGTATGAGTGTGTACTTAATAAACTCTATGAACTCTTTGTCACTTTCAGTCATTAACTTTCCTTTCATTCTCGGAAATTCCGTGATTAGTGTTCTGATAAATGCACAATCTGTGTGCGGTTGATCGTCTTTTGTGCAAAGCAACCTGCCTTGCAGTCCTTGCAGTGACCCTTGAGATCCTTGTGAGTCTTAGGGCATAGGAACATTCTTGTTCCATAGACCGGATCAGATGTCAAGTCATCATCACCATAGAACATAATATTCCAATCGTCATCAATCAACATCTTCCATTCAGCCTTGCTGTTGGATGGGTCAAGTGATGCATTAATAGCACAGTTAGGTAGAGGCATAAGCTCTTTCTCAATCAGAGCTTTGAGGCGTGGATTACGCCATGCTCTGGTGGGAATCCACCATGTAGTATCCGGGTTAAGTAGGCACATAGTCTTGACACGGTACACATCAATCACATCTTTGAAGGCTTCGCCTCGTGTCATGTGACGAACACGACTAGTATCGTACCGTTTACGACTAAAGAATTTAGTGAAGTCAGAGTTAGACTTGTTTAGTTTCTGCCAGATAGTCTCACACCTGTCATCACGTTTAGCCATGTTAGGATACAGCTTGTATAACTTAACGTTATAACAAGTGTCATCACAGTAATCTGTGCGGTGGTCACAAGAACCAGTGTGGTTCTCAGTATCATTTATCGGTCTGTCTGTTGCAGCCATGCCTATGTCGGCACAATGTCTGAATAGATCATTTAGTTCTTGAGTTGTTACAGTCATTCTCGGAATCTCCGTGATTAGATTTTCGTTTAAGTTCTGAACACCTTTATGACAGGTTTATTTTGTTTGTCAATATACAAATAAGCAACCTCGGCATGGTAGATCGGCTCATCGTGCTCATCTACAAAGGTGTTCGCATGATATGGGTTATATCTGACACGCTCAAGCCTGTCTATATCAGGGTCATGTGAGTAGTCAGGATCTTGAAACCATAGGTCGGCATCCACCTCAACCTCTTGAGGTCTAACGAATGCATGTACATTCTTGACCTGCTCATCCTGAGTCTTCGCCCACCCTGCAGGTTGCACTGCAAAGATAGGCTTGTGTGTGCTATGATACTATTAGTATGCCATTGAACCTTACCGTTTCTTTTCCTTACAGAAAAGACATGCTTGTGTAGGTTATAATATATCTCGGTCTTCATTTGATTCTCCATTCTCGGAATTTCCGTGATTACAATTTGATGCCTAGTACCAGTTCTCGTGATAGCTCATGCCATCCAGTAGGCATACATAGATACGCCTTGTTCTGCTGCAAGTGTACAATTATATTACCTACAGATAGGCTAGTGTCACCCTTAGCAAGGGTAGTAACCTTAGCTTTACCATATCCATTTCCTGCTTCAAAGACAGCCTCTAATGGGTCAACAGATTCAGATAGCACACCTAGATGCAGGAACTTGGTTGGATAATACATGTTATGAAACAAAGCATCATTGACACTCTGCTCTGCAGACTTCTCATTAAGAAGCCTCAGATCAAAAGCAATTCTTGCTATCTCTGACTGAGGGTTCTCATTAATTATGTCATAGACTTCTGGTCTGAACTGATAGACGAGGTATGATCTGGACATTGGCTTAACTCCTTGTTGCCATGAATTTCCTTAGTTCTCTCACAAGATGCAAGAGATGTCAAGGCTTTTGTTTTGAATAGCATTTGTCGATGCCATATAGACCGCCAATATTTGTCGGCACGTAGTGATTGTCTGTCACGTTTACTCCTCATCCTCATCTCCACACATGTTATCCCATTCTTCAGGGCTGATACCTGTCTTAATAAACTCACGTTGCTCGGCATTTAAGTCAGGCATTACATTCTGAATCAGTTCACCTGATTGTAGCCAGTATTCTATCTTACCTTGAGTCGTAGGTAAAACCATAGAGTTTACCTTACCTGAAAGCATAGACTTCTTGTGAACAAATACTTTGTTCTCTGCAATGTGTTCTATCCGCATGTCATTCTCCTTTTGCATATGTTTTTGCTTTTACTAAAGCAATTATTAATTGATCGGCATTCATGTGTCTCACTACATCATCATAAAAATCTGATGCTTTAGTCACATCATAAAACCATAGACTTGTATTAATAAATCCATGATCATCATGTATTAGTGCTACCTCTACTAAGCCGCCAGTATCGGCAACAATGGATAAGGTATATCCATTACTTAAATCTAAAGGTACGTTACTCATGTCATTCTCCTTTTCATTCTCGGATTTTCCGTGATTAGTTTTGCATTGCTAGGAAAACGTTTCAGTATCTTCGATACTTGCCGCATGTCACGACAAGTAAGATAAGAAAACATAAACCCTTCATCATCATAGAAACATACACGCATGATTACCCCCGATCAAAAGCTAAAACAGAAAGTAATATTACTACAGGTAGTAATGATAATAATATTATAGGATTAATAGTAGTATAAGCTACTATTAATAATATACTTGAAGTTAATACAAGTATTAATAACCAAGCAAAAAATAATATAAAGTTCACGGCATGTTCTCCTAATGTTGATAGACTTTTGTCGGCATGTAATCAGATACGTGTGATCACACAAAAGAAAAATCAATCACGGATTTTCCGTGATCGACTATACTTCTTTGAAGTATAAGCAAAAAGCTCCCCGAAGGGAGCTTCTTTATATTTCACCAAGAGTAATCAAACAATCTATAAAGCCTTCGGCTTTATGTTTGTTTATCCAAGAGTCACTCTCCTTTTTAAGAAGAACTGGTAAACCATATCTGTCGGTTATTAACCGACCTTGATAACAAAAACAGTATTCATTATCTGAATACTCCAAGATTTGAACTCCATTATATTCCATATTTTAAATCTCCGATTTAAAGTTATTCTCGGAATTTCCGAGATTGAATAGCCCCCCGAAGGGGGCTAAATGATTTACTTAAAGAGCTTTGCAAGCTCTTTTGCGAACTCAGATCTCTTAAAGCCTCCGGCTTGAAGGGCATCAAATACTTGCTCTGCAAGTTCCTTTTCGTTCTTGGCTATCACTGTCTCAAAGACAGTGTTCTTGATCACTTCCTCAGCCTTATTAGGCTGTTCAGAAGCCTTCGGCTTGCCCTTTGAAGTGTTACCAGCCGAAGAAGCTTTAGGCTTCTTACGAAGCTCAGGATGAGCTTCCAGAACAATCTTCCGTATCGAAGATACGCCAAGTGCTGAAAGCTTACCAGCTTTGTTTAACTGTTGGACTTTAGTCCAATGGGTGGCGATCCATTTGGCATCATACTTATCAGCAGAGCTGATATTCTCATTCGACATATCAGTTCCACTGATAAAGGAGCCGTAGGCTTTCTTGTCACCACCGAACAGATTTTCAATCTGTAGCAGGATATTCCCAAGCTCTCTAAAGAGAGCTAACTGATCCTCTTGGATCAGGTAAAGCTTGTCATAACAAGCTACTGCATGACTGATTCCATCAGTCAAAGTATAGGTCTTACGACCTAGCTTGAAGGTTGAGTTCAATGTTACCGTAGGTAAAGTAGCTGATTTTGTCATGTTAATTCTCCGAATTAAGTTAAGGTTGCTGCCTCATCGATTTGCCGATGAAGCCCTTACAAAGTAACCCTAATTCAATCCCATTGTCAACCCCTTTATGGGGTTGGTTGTTCTCGGAATTTCCGTGATTGACTTCCCCTTTAGGGGAAACTTTCTGATCTTTTGGTGAGCATAATGCGCAAGGAAAAGCTAGGGGTATGCCTGTGGGCATCTGAACCCAGAGGGTTATCCATAATTTAACCCCTTGGGGTTACCTCCAGAAATACCCCTTAAAATACTTGTATTTTAGAGGACAAGAATCCCTTATTGTTTTAAAAAACAATACATAACAATGCTTTAGCATTGTAGGTAGCTCATAATCCTACGGATTCAGACACGCATAGCCTCTAAAGAGGCGGGGGGCATGGGCCACTGGGGGTCTACGTGTGTAGGTTAAACACCCAAGCAGACGCCGAAGATAGAGCGACAGGCAAGTACGTTCTGTTTATGTTA
>UEXL01000950.1_pt1 | contig 10542 bp, 14 predicted proteins | sample 1796671 | NCBI WGS metagenome assembly UEXL01 (sample SAMEA4772471, study PRJEB27181) | metagenome
ATATAAGCAACCCAATTATCTTGGTATGAATCCAAACTACTATACTGTGAAGCGTTTACTGTACCATATCTATATGGTGGCATAAAAGTAAATAAATCAGATGGTGGTAATCCGACACATGGTGGACCACTCCAATAAGTTTGCCCTACACTTGCTACCGTAATATCTGGACAACCTATATAATCCGGTGTAAAATACATATACTCCAAAACTCTATTGTCATTAGTTTCACCTGTTATCCTATTACTATATAAAACATCTATTTTACCATATGGTCTATAAATTGTAGAATAATCTCTTTCAAAATCAAACTGGTCTCTAAGATTAAGAACTAGATTTCTATCCCCCTCAATCATTGGGCGTTGTTCTGACGTTAATAAAGGTTGTAAACTAATATCTTTATTTTGTGAACCAGCAAATCTAGATTCGCCCCTAACAATTCTTATGTTTTTTTTATTACTCATTATATTACACTATTAGATAATTCTTCATCCACATATAATCTAATAAATTTATTATAAGCTGTTTCTCCTGGCCTCAACCCAAAATAATAAAATAATGGTTGTGAGAACAACATAGAGGGCCCTGTGTTTGGTGTCATAGGTGGGTATGCGTCACCTGGAGTTCCAGGTTGTGGTAAACTATTCAACGCACCTACATTATTTTGGTAATCCCCCCGAATGTATAAGTAGTGGTGCGGTATTGATGAATGGTGTACCTGGTATTGTCCAATTATAAGTTTGTGATTGATATGAACCTGTGGTGTATTGCCAATCATTATTTTCTGTACCGAATCCACTAGAACCATCTACCCTCCAAAGATAATAAGGTACTATTTGTGAACTACCAGATAATTCATAAGCTAAACAATCTATTAAATCCATACCTGTCATGATGGTTGGGGTACCAGCGGTAAATAAATGAGGTCTCCATTGAATATCGTACCCCGCATTTACATTAACAGCGTAGTCAACATACACACCAGTATCATTCCAATTATTAGGTAAAGGATATTCTATATCACCTGTTGCTGGTATGCTTGGGGCTGGTGCTACACTACAATCACAAGATGTTGTAGTTGTATTAGTTTCATACCCAAACACACCTAACATAGAATTTTGCATTAAAGCTTGTGCCATATCACCACCAATTTCTGATTCTGGTCTAGCAAATAAATCACCTAACTGTAAATTCTGTTGTCTGGCTTTCATATTATAAGCGTCAGAAACCAAGTCTGTTATATCTTGGAATGAGGTACTACCTATCTGGTCTGTTACTGAACATTCTTCAGCAAATTTTTCATCTAAACATATTTGTTGTATACATTGGTTTCTTGACCCCATGTCAACAATCGTAGTTGGGAAATAAAGATGTCGGTCCATATCACCAGCAGAATGTTCATTATCACTATTATTTCCACCTTTTACACCATCTGTGTCACCAATAAATTTACCTGTGGTTGCTGATTGCCATCTAAATGGTGTACACCTATAATAAAAAGTATGGTCATTAGGGTGTAAGTATACTACTTTTTTACAGTAACTAGTCGCTGGTGTAGCGTAAGTATCGTTACCTGCATCATAAGATAGTTTAGCTCTAAATTGGAATTGGTATAGGAACCCGTTTACCCAAGCATTTTCCCAAAAATAATTCATTATACCATTACACAATGCAGAAAATATTTTTTCTCTTCTATACCATTCTCTTATTAATACTGTATTAGTATTAAATGCGAGACATGCTACATTCATACAAATTGGTTTAACATAACAACCCCCACCAGCACCCAAATCATTATTAACATTGGTAGGATTATTTAAAACGTTCATTGGTGGAAATGAGGTTGTTGAGTCATAACCATATGAATCGGGGCAACAAACCACATCTCTCTCAATCCCCCAAATATTGGTTGAGACTGTACAATCATCGTTACTCCAACCATACCCAGGCCCCAACAATGCCATATCATTACCATTTATTCCTTGTACATTAGTTCTACACATACACTCTTCACATTCTGGATATTTTTTTTGTCTTAAGGTGAATAAAATAAACCCTGAAGGTATCCCGAAAACAGTACAGGTGGGTTGACAGGAACTACTCCAAGTTAATTGGGAACATATTGTAGGTGCTGGTCCTATACCTAACATACTTGCAAGCCACCCCCAAGCACTAAGTAGGTCGTGTATCATACATATAACTACCATTACTATGGCGACTACCACCATTATAATACCAAAAACTGTAGCGATAATACCAATTAATGAACTCATCATCAAATATATCCCATATACAAAAAATAGAATAAATTGATTTAAAAATATTATAGTTTTTGCTCTTCTAACCGCACTATTGATTGGGAAAAACATTGCACTTGTAGAACATTGTTGGTCTTGTTCTGGTAATATTTCTTTAACCCCAATAAATTGTCTTCTACCGTTGTGTTTAACGTGGTCATGAAATTGAGAGTACGTATATACTCTGTTGAATGACATGTCATAAAATAAATCTTTTGCTCCTGGTATTAAATTTGCCTGAGCCCAAGGATGGTAATCACTATATTCTATAGAAAAACAATATGGGTCATATCTTTTATTATTACCGTCACCATCAACCAAATTTTCTCCTATTTCAGGATAATCACCATTAGTGTCTGTGTGTGGTCCAAATTCTCTAATTTGTGGTACTAAATGTGAACCACGTCTTCTTTGTCTAGATGTACCAGCAGATGATTCTGGCCTAACTCTAAATCTACATCTAGCTCTTGTAGCCACCCCTAAAGTAGGGTCATTAGACTTAACTAAATTACCAAATTCATCTGTAATAACATGGTCTAAATTCATAGGTACATGTACTAAAAAAGAACCAGTTTCGTCAATTACTCTACCACCATCATCAAAATAAAATCTTTCCATTACTGGGACTTGTCCACCACCACCACCAGTACCATCATAAGGCCATTCTGGAAAAGCTGATGTATCCTCCTTAAAAAATGGTGTGTATCTAATACAGTCTATTATTCCTGGTTGACTTGTAAGACTACATAGTTCCCCCATATGTTTTCTTGGTCTACATCTTTTGTTAACAGATTCCTTATCGGTATCTGTAGCTGTACTACCCATTAAAACTGATGTTGGCTGTATTTTAATTCCTGAGTTTGAAAGGTCGAAGTCTACTCTAGTTATAGCAGCACTACAAAACTCTTCATCACCCCAAAATGGTCTAACATCTATAGATTTTTGTTGTCCTATAATTTGTGGTAGTGAATCTATCGCTGCATCAGTTCTAAATCTAGTCCCATCAAAATCAGAATCAGGAAATCCTAATTGTTTAAAATCTTCTGGTAACATAGAAAAACAACCAATATCACTTAAATCCACGTCCATAACTAGAGTTTGGTCTCCTACTGGTACCCCATATAACATAAAGTCACCCGCTTCATTAGTTTTAGCTGTAAATTTATAATATTTATCATAAACATATTCTATTGCTTGTTTTTCTAAAACATCGTTTATTGATGGGAATGACCCTACCGCTACATGACAATCAAAATTTGGGTCTTTTGATAATAGATTATATCTTTTTCCGTCAGGAGTTGTATCAAAGGGTTGGGTGTAGGATATAGTTGTTGTATTACGGGGTTTTGTTCATCTTCTCTATCTATTGGAATGAATACAGATACTTTAGCATTGTATTCCGTAACCTCCATTAGATATTACTCTACCTACTACCACCAAAATCCTTTTACATTCTAGTGTAAACATCATTTTGTGATAGATAACTTAAAATTTCTAATAAGTCAAATCTTGTTTATCAAAACTTACTTTTGGTCTTTTCAACTTGTGTTCTTACTCTAATAGATTTAGACATCTTTTACATTATATATTGACCCAAAAAGGGTTTATGGTGTATATAAAATAAATAGTTCCACCATTAAAATTAAAAGTAAGTTATTGGTCAATATAGTAAAGTTTAGGAGAAAGTGGGTTTAGAGTTTCTCTTAGTTCTTACAGCTATGTCTTTTTGAGGAAACATAATTTGTAATATTTCATCAGGTTGTGCGAAAATGGTATCATCTATTAACCCTATTTGTTTTGTGGTAGCGTTAGAGTATGGTTGTGTACTAACTGATTGTGAATATGGGTCACCTACTTTATTATAAACTCTAATATCTACTATGTTGACGACACCAGGTTCATTCATTATTTGTTTTCTTAATTCACCTAAAGATAAATCTTGCCCCATTTCTATTTTACTAACACCAAAATAATCACCAACGATTGTAATTACATTAGTCACCACTTCACCCTGATTTACATCATTATTTAAAACCAAATCAATTTCAAAACTTAAATCAATTACTTTTGCTGACCCAACCATTATATAATCATTTATCATTCTATGATTTGATAGGTATGTGGCTATATTATTTTTAAGTGTAGAACTAACGTTAGATGTTAGTGTACCTTCTGGTGTGTATGATAGTACATTTAACTTAATTTTATTTTCTATTTCCATCGCACTTGCTTTTGCTGGTGCACCGAATGATGAAGGCATTGTTCTTAGTTGAGAGACATAGTCATTTATTGTTACAGCTCTTTGTTGAGCCGCAAAATTAAATGATATATAATTTCTTATTTCTTCTTGATTCATGGGGTCAGCACCTCCTATTGCTGAAGTTACATTATTAACAGCTAAACTATTAATAACACTTTGATTGATTTGTTGACTTGGTCCAGCCACAACAAAATCTATAGTACCCACATTAGTAACTGCTCCAGCACCTATATTTGATGCTTTACCACCACCAACCCTATACTGAATAAATAAGGTTGTATTACCTTTTACTGTATCACCTAAGGCTATGTTATTCATAAACCTAGACATATCTAATTTAACTCCTTTAGAACTAAATTCGTCTAATAGGTCTTGAGACGTTTGGTTTCCACCACCAAATGTTAAAAAGAAAAAACCTTCAGGTGTATATTCCGTAACAAATCTCTGAGGTGCCGTAACATATTTACCAACTTTCATACTAACGTTATCCGGTGGTGTAGATGGGTCTTCTACGAATACCTCATTTTGAGCCAAAGCTTCTACCTCATACCACTTATTAGAGAGTGGTGATATAAACTCTGAAGTATTTGGTAGTGACTGATAGGATAATCCTGCTTTCTGTATAATGGATGTTACGGATATTATATTTTTTTCTGGTAAAAATAATTTAAAGAACGGTTTACTGTCACTATCTAAAATTTCTTTTTTAAATATCTTAGTGGTTCCATTAACTAAAACTTCTCTTTAGTTATAGTATAGTTAACCAGAATACCATTAGAATCAAAATTTGGTATTTTTGTACGATTAGGTATTCCCTCTACACTATAAGGTGAGGAAAAGTCACAGTCGTCCACTAATTCAAATATTTGTCCACCGCCATTAAATTGTGAACCAGCTCTTAATAACCCCAAATATTTAAAATCTTCTTTATCACCCAAAGGTGGTACAATTACTGATAAATCACCAACAGTTACTGATGGTCTATTACCTGGAACTTTTAAACCATAGGTTCTAGCTAAATTATATAAAGAACTTCTTTCTTGTGCAAATTGTAATACTGTCTCTTGGAATGTCCTATCTATTTGAAAGTTTAGATTATCCGCTACTGCAGCGTTTAAATCCAAAAAAACTGAATATATAGATGCGTCATTAGCATTTTGTATTAAGTCTGGGTAATAGGTATTAGTTAATCTTAATAGTTCATTTCTTATCCTAGAAAATCTCTTTCAGTGTACGATATTTGTTTTTCTGCCATATTATAAATTAATTATTACGAAGTCTTTCGTTTGGAATACGTTATCTCCAGATGTAAAATCTATTCTAACTCTTATTGAGTATTCTCTTTCTGTGGTACCAACAAAGGTAAAACTATTATCTTCCATATCTGGTGAATTTATTTCTTCTTTTTCTTCTTGTCTAACATCCTCAGCTGTTTTAACTTCTACTTTAGTTATAGTTAAATTAGGTATAAATTTATCTACCGCTTCTCTTATCTCATTATCTATAGATGTTTTTGTTGCTGAATCCATAGGTTCAAAAATATACCTCATCAAATTAGTACCAAAATCAGGTAAAAATAACGCGTACCTTTAAGTGTTAGTATTAAGTGTATTAAATTGGACCTAACTTCACTATCTGGTATTTTATTAAGTCCAAGAAAAAATCCTTCACTACTATCAGTAAATGGAAACGTTATACCATATCTTTGATTGGGCATTCTTTTTTATAATAAATACTTCAAATATTAGTTTGTTGGGGGCTATGGTTAATATTACTCCCTTCTTTTAGTTGTGTGTTTGTTTTTTGGTGTGGTGGCCAATATGGACAATGTTTACATCCATTACCACAACAACTACCTCTTCTTTTGTGATAATCTTCTGTCATTACCATCATCCCATTTTCCCAATAAAAATCTTTACCTTGTAGTTTAGGTTTTAAAAATTCTCTATAATGTAATTCTGAAATCCAATCGTCTTTTCTATTCATTTTTATTTTCCATTATTTCTTCATTATGTCCACAGTGGGGACACATTATTAAAATAGGTACCTTTTTTTCATTTTCTGGTACATTATTAGAAAATAAATGGTAGTCAGCAATTGACCACCATTTATTACATTTACCACAATTAAAGTGATATAATATTTCCTTACTAAATTTATGCCTCATCCAACGCTTTTTCTTTTTCTATAGATTTTAAATCAATATCTATTTCACAAGTACCACCCGCACAAGCTAGTTCACCAGTTAAGTTTGTATTATCATCTAATTCAACAACCTTACTTAAATCAACATCTTTAAGTGACTCCATCATTTTGTCATATTCTTTTTCTGTTATATCTTCAAATGGAGCTTGGGTATAAGTACCACCGTTATAAGGTAGTACAGATAATCCATTATAATCTTTTCTATTATCCCACATCCATTCACCAGCTTTATCCCAATCATCTTCTTTTAGACTAATTGTTGCAGACACATTGTGAGTGTTAGAACCATTTCTATGTCCTGACCTTACCCATTCTGTAGCTACTTTTTTACTCTTTCTAATAAATCAAATGGAGATTCAGTTCTTAGTATAGAACCTTCAGGTGCTTTTTGTGGTATACTAATTACAGCTGTATCATGAGGTCTAAAATATTCATCTTCAACTAGTTCAGGGTGGTTTAATTTTAAGTATTTATACATAGTTTCATTTTTACCAACTCTAACTCTTCTAATATAATAATCATTATGCCATGCATGAATACCTGATGATGTTCCTAATGTTAATGATGTGGTTCCTGCTGGTTTAACTGTTGTACATCTCGCAGATGGATTAATGTCAATTAATTTGGATACTCTGGTATTTTCTCTTTTGGCTAGACTAGCGGCTTTTTTCATGTCGTATTTTAATACTTTTCCAGAACCAATCCCTGTCATTGATACGCCAATGAGAGCATCTTTTTCAGTTGTTTCTTGCCAAATTTCTCTTAAATAATGGAATGAAGTGTATCCTGCTTGTAATGTTCCAATAAATGATGCGGCTTTTACTCTTTCATTCAAATCTTCTTGTGATTCTATGTTTGACACATTTACTTCACAAAGATTACAAAACTGATTTGGTCTTAAAGCAATTTCACAACATGGATTTGTTCCCCAATCTTTATCGTTATTTAAATAAATTCCTGGTTCTCCAGCTCCCGATAACTCAACTCGTTTCCATAAGTCCATAAAAAATTCTTTAGTTATTTTATGTCTCATTAAACAAGCTGAGTTATTTGCTCTACCTCTTTGTGGGTTCAATTCCCACCAATTACCTGCTTTACACGAAATCATTTCATCGTCATCAGCACTAAACAAACTAATAAGAGCTGCTCTACGAATACCACCAGCCAAAACTGCGTCTGCAATATGACATACAATATCATGTACTTCAATTGTTGTAAGTTGTTCTCCATTTTCTTTTTGACTTAATAACCCTTCTATTTTAACTAAACATTCTTTCAATGGTTGTGGTCCAGGTGCTTTTCCACCTGACGTGATTAACCTAGCTCCTTTTGGTCTAATATCCGAATAATCAAATTCTACTCTACTACCCCCACCATTCATATAGGTTTTCATTAAAACTTTTATAGCATCTGCCCATCCTTCAATTGAGTCTCCAATTAAAAATCTTTTCTTTCTTTTTGGGTATGGTTTTTGAATACAAGGTAATTTTGCAACATGATGTTTTTGTACAGAATATCCAACACCGGTTCCCCTAACAATAAAAACATTGTTTCACTAAAAGAATCGATATGTTCAATAGGGAGATAAGCACAATTGTAAATTCTATTAGGGCTAATTTCAATTGGTTTTCCACCGAATTGCATACTTCTCATCGATGGTAAAACTTTCTTATCGTACACTAGTTTATATTTTTGTTCTATTTCTTCTTTTAAATGAGGGTATTTTTTTTGATGCATTTTTATTTCGAGTAACCAGTTCATCCCATGTTTCTCTTCTATTTAGTTCCGGTATATATTTTGCGTACTTCATGTAGACAGTAATATCCGACAGAATCTTATTTGATACTTCCATATTTGTGCTTTTTATTAATTATTTTATTTATTATTTGTTCTCTTCTTTGTAGAGCTCGAGCTACTCTTTCACGATTCCTATCAACTTTTCTTTCTCAAAACCTAAGAAGGTTTGTGTTGTTTCGGTATCAATTTCTAAGGTACCATTATCAAATTTACAATTTTCAAATATAACACCATCTTTCCCTAATCTAGATTTAACGATTGCTATGGTAGCTAACCCCATTTCTTTTTGTTGTAAAGTTTTAGCTACAGATATAATTACATGTCCCACTTGTGCTTTTTTAATTGACCCTCCCATTTGGTCAGTAGTTACAACATCTGACGATATGGAACTTCTATTTCCTTGTGTTGCTGTCCAACCAGCAATATTTAACTCGTGACACATACCTTCGAATTTTCTCATAACAGAACCTTCTCCTTTCCATTCATCATTAAATGAACGGTCTGGTAGTATACAATCGATATAATCAATTAGAACCATATCAACTTTTGTACCTTCTGATATAATTTTTCTTACTTGGTTTTTAATTTGTAACATACTCATTTCATCTGATGGTAGTTTTTTTAAAATTAATTTACCACCAGTCTTTTCATTTCATCTGCTTTATCTAAACAGTTTCTTTGTGTTCACTTAACTTGTCATTAGGTATCCCTGTCCAACAAGTAAAATGTTTTCTCTGAATTATTTTAGGGTTGTCTTCAAAAAATATTTGTAAAACGTTATACCCCATATTAAATGCTGTATTAGCAAATCGTCAACATTGTAGTTTTACCCACACCTGTCGGTGCTAATACCACACCTATTTCTCCTTTGGCTAGACCACCGTTTAAAATATTATCTAACCCATCTATCCCAGTAGGTAGTGGGTGTCTATAATCTTCTTCTAGTAATTTTTCTAATTCTGTAAAAATTTCGAAACTACCTACATCACCCTCACCTATTTTAATCGCGTCTCTAATATATTCTTCACATTTGTCATAATTTTCAAACTCACCTTTTCCATAATACTTTCTACTTTTCTAATAGCCTTTTTAATTCTTGTTGTTTACAAAATTTTATAGACTTTTCTTTAATAAAAAGGTGGTCTTCAAATGAAGCGTCTTTAATATCTTTTATCATATCAAAAACATTTTTTCTAGCCATTTCTGAAGATATTTCTATTCTTGTTAGTTGGTCTAAGGCATCGAAAGATGGTGCTGTTTGGTATTTTTCATAATATTCTTTAATCAACTGCATGATTAACCTAAAATATTGGTTGTCAAAATATTTTGAGTGATTGCATCAATATGGACTGAAAAAGTATTATCAGTAATAATTAGATTTAATAGTTTTAGTTGAAAGGTATATCCTAGATACCCAAATTTGTTGTTTCACTCATGTATAATTTTATTTAGTAATAAATACTTTATTCACCCAATGAGTGAATAATCTTGGTAGTTAGTAATAAGTTTTCTTGTTGATAGGGTTTCTGTTAATTCTCTAAGAATATAAGATATTTGTGGTCTAATATCTACAGTGTATCTAACTTTAGGGGATAGACATCGGCAGGTAGAATTCTTGTGTATATAACCTTATTGCCTTTTTAATTGTTATCGTAAAATCCGCATCATCTACGTTATTTTGATTTAGATTTTCTCTAAAATTACTGTCTAATAAAAATAAAGTTTTTGTTTTAGTTTGTCTTTTATCCCATTTACCACATCTGTCATTACATAATGTAGGTCTAAAGAGTATGGGGCTTTATTGTTAAAATTTCTAACCGAAAAATCTTTGACATACTATATTATTTCCTAGAGTTAGTACAAATTCACATTTTTGTGTATTATCTTTTTGTTTCATTTTTTTACTTTTTTTTATTTTTATAAAAATCTTTTTCTATTCTTGTTAATCTTAAAAATGGCCTTACGAAATCTACCCAAGCATCG
>UEXL01000527.1_pt1 | contig 10527 bp, 12 predicted proteins | sample 1796671 | NCBI WGS metagenome assembly UEXL01 (sample SAMEA4772471, study PRJEB27181) | metagenome
CACTTTGATGGCACTTCGAGCGGGACCGCATCCACCATAACTTTTGCCACGGCGTTTGCTTCGTCGATGTTTTTCACCGACATGGCAATCTCATCGTGTATTTGAAGCATGGGCAGAATGCCTTGCTTGTAAAGATCGACCATCGCTTTTTTCGTCATATCCGCAGCAGATGCTTGGATTAAACGATTGAGCGCCTTGTAGGTATAGGCACGTTTAAGTCGGGTCGTGGGCCCATATTCGTCAACCGCTTCTTTGTATGGCATTGCTTTGTTCATGGCGAACGTATCGGGTTCCCACAGATCGAACCGGCACTTACGTCCCAGCAGCGAGTGCAGCGAACCGCCAGATGATTTCTCGTTCAGTCGATTCATGACACCGGTCATCAAACCTTTAACGAACGGTACGCGGTCGTGGTATTGCTTCGTCAGCTTTTTAGCTTCCTCCACCGACACGTCCAGTTGTTCGGACAGTTTGTTCACACCCATGCCATACATCATGCCCAGATTAATCGTCTTGGCCTGTTTCCGCGGGATGTTAGCCATCTCCGCCACCATCGTATGGAAGTCAGTAGCTGGATCGTCGTTGTACGCCTTCACAAAATCGGCTGCACCTTCTAACGGAACGCCTCGCGTTTTACCGTATACATGCGCATAATGTACCAAGATGCGCGGTTCCTGTTGCGAGAAGTCAATGGCCGCCCACTGTTCACCTTCCTCCGGAAGAAACAACGAACGAATCATCGGACCCAGTTCAGGATCGCGGGCCGGGATTTGCTGCAAATTAGGATTGGACATGGAGATGCGGCCCGATACGGTTCCTCCATCGTCAGAGCGGATTTGATTGATATGGGAGTGTATTCGACCATCAGCGTGACAGTGCTTCATGATTGTATTGATGAAAGTGCCGGATGTCTTATTCAGGTTCCGAGCTTGGGTGACGAGTTGCGCGAGGGGATGCTCATGCTCTTGGAGGAAGAGTTTAGTGAAGCTAGGTGCGCCCTTTTCAGTGCGTGGGTAGTGGACTCCGACTTTATCGAACGCTTTGGCGAGCGACTGTGCAGCCCAGATTTCAACATCACTACCGCTGATGCGCTTGATCTCCTTCAAGACTTCCCGTTCCCGCTTGAGCAGACTATCCCTCGTTCGCTCGACTTTCTCCGTGTCAACCCGGACGCCTCGCATCGTCATGTCAACAAGACATGGGAGGAGGTCAAGTTCGAGATTAGCGATAGGCCACAAGCCCTCTTTGCCAAGTTGAACGGAGAAGTAATTCCAGAGTTCGAGGGTAAGTTCAGCATCGCCCTCCGCATACGGTCCGACATACATGGCGGGCATCTTCCACATTTCTGCTTTCGGATCGACACCGAACTCCCGCGCCGCCTCCACTAGACCTTTCTCTGACTTAACTTTACCTAAGTGATCGTAGGATAAAGCGTTTAGGCTATAGCTAAATCTGTTCTCATCTAACAGGGAAGCAATAATCATTGTATCAATGATTCGGCCATTCACTTGAAAACCCATCTGCTTAATCCAGCCCAGATCATATTGCGCGTTGTGCATGATCTTATCGGCAGGACACTCGAATACTTTTTTCAGCCACTTGTTGACCTGCTTCTCATCCAGATTGCCACCACCGAAGTGACGGACCGGAATGTACCCCGACCAATCATCTACTGCTATAGCGTAACCCACCACCTCACCATCACCTGTTGGCCAACCGGGACCGTGCTTCTTCAGGTTCGGGTCGCGTGTTTCAACGTCGATGGCTATCTTCTTCGCGGACGTAATGTCCGGAAGTTCTAGCGGAGGTATCCACTCACTTTTTGGAGCGAACATTGCCATTTGTAGTTTTGCCATTCTTGTTTTCCTTATGAGTGAACTCTGCCCCAAGGGCCGTGTATCCTGCTTTGTCTAACCACGAATCAGTGTGGTCAATCGTTTCTATTAAGCGACTGGTCTTTACCCAATCCATCATCAAAGCCACGTGAGCCGCGGTGATTTTACCGTGTGACTCTATCGCGCCTTTTATAATTTCGTTCCAACCAACGGCAATCCTGTTGTGGTTGTGATGGGCATCACCATAATCCTTTGCGCGTTGCCCATTAATAAGCTTCTCTGCTTGACGCAGAAGTTCTTCTCGCTTCATTTTAATGTACCGTTTGATTGAGGGGACCGAACACGCACCATTCGTTTAGTTCTTTGTCCCAAGTGAGAGTAAGACCGGGCATCTCGTTATCTTTTATTAACGGGTTGTTCCAGTCTCGTTCAGAGATTTCTTGTTCAAAAACAGCGCCATACTGGTCTTCAGCTTCTCGCATCATTTCCAGATACTGTTTAAATGTTATTTTTGTCATAGGTCATAGCTCCGTGATACATCTTCAGCATCTACTATATATAAGTTCTGCTTTGCACGTGTTACCCCCACGTAAAAAACCCGGTGTGTATCATCCGGGTTCTGTTGGAATTGTGTGTCCGCTGCTGGACTGAGGTCCGTGAACAGCACGACATTATCCGCCTCGCCACCTTTTGATCCGTGGATCGTGGACGCTGTGATACGGGGAATGCCATTAAACTTCTCGCCTCGACGCAGCAGTGCCGTGACATAGGCGCGGTCGGTAGCGGGCAGCTTATCCATAGCAACGGACCAGATCATATCTTTATCGGCAAGCAGACCATGATCTAAAACTAATTTATCAAAAGTTAAAAGGTCTTCGTCCATTACACCCGGCAGCTTTTTATAGCCGCGTGTGACCCGTTCGCCTATCGACATGTAGCCAAACACGACACGTGCAACCTTGCCTGATATTTCTTTACCGCGTCGCAGTTGTTCCCAACCATTGACGGCTTCGCTTATCTTTTCACTAATGGACCGTCTGCCGCGGTAGTTGAACAGGTAGCCGTTTGACTTCAGGTCGTGAGCCACTGGCGTTAATTGATAGCCTGCCTGCGATAAAATCAGCCAGTCCCCTTGCGCCATATCTAGCGAGTTGATAGTAGTGATGCGCGTCACATTGCCGGGTTCTTCACGGGGCTTATAGGCTTTTGGAAACCTTCTGGCGATGCGACGCACGACATTCTCCGCCACGTCATGGACACGTGCAGGTATTCGGTAAGACTGCGACAGTATTTCTGAACCGCCGGGTAAGTTAATAAAATGGTCTACGTCGGCACCAGCCCATCGGTAGATGGCTTGATCGTCATCACCTGCGCAGTACATCTTCTTAGACTGACTATCCAAAAGATGCGCTATGTCCCACTGTAGTGGGGACAGGTCTTGCGCTTCATCTAAAAAACACAGATCAAACTCCGGGCAGAACTGCGTACCACCTTTTGCAAACTGCTCCAGCATATCGGTGAAGTCATACAGACCCATGCTTTCTTTGTATTCCCGCAAGCATTTGTCAACAAAGTTAACCGTGGTCCAATCCTGTTCGATAGAGCTAATGTTGTATTGATCGCGCAGATCAACCTTTCGTAAGCGGGCCAAGTTAATTAAACCAAGAATAGGATCACTGCTGGCTACCATGCTAGGCACGTCATCATCTATCGACGTGTTCTTTTGCCCACCCAGTTCAACACCAATGGTGCGACTCAGTTCGCGGTAGTTCTCTTCCTGCATCACTTGCTCTGGACGTATGTCCGACATCGTGAGCGCCAGACTATGCAGCGTTCGGAAGAATATTAAGTCTTCCTTGGGGTCCAGATTGAAACGTGCTGCCGCTCGTTCTTTTGCCTCATTTGCCGCTTTTCGGGTAAAGGCTAGAAACGCGATACGGTCAGGTGGTGTGCCTTCTTCCAGCGCCTTGTCTACCATGTTGAGTAGTGTCGTTGTCTTACCTGTACCCGGAGGGCCAAAGATTCTAAACATCCTTCTTTTTCTCCCTGCTATATATCTGTTGCACTCGCTGTTTTGATATTCCCCAAAACTTAGCTACTGCGGTCATGGTCATACGTTGTCTATCAATCATGTCCACAATATCGAGGTCTCTCATCTTTCTCCAATGCGCACTCTTAATCTTGCTCAAAACGGAGCCTCCCCCTGAGAGAACGAAGGTGTTTTAAATCTACTTCAGTGCTATCAAAAGCAGGTATCTTCCAGACACGTACTGCGCGTCCTTTGATCTTCAATACAATACTGTCGCCGTTAATGTCTCTTAACCTCTGCGCAATCCTATGCGACTTGTACTCAAAGAATTTGTTTTCTTTAAATAACTCTCAAAGTCCTTGAGCCTGAAGTAAGTAACTTCTTCCTCTTCATCGGTCCAAGGGCGGCGTAACAGTATCTCTTCTTTGTCTTGCGCCTGCTGTAGGTGGCTGCAAAACTCTTCAAGGTAATCGTAGAACTGACCGCTGATACTGGCGTCTTGTGATACTTCAATGATCGCGCTTTCGTTGTCGCGCATCTCAGTCATCAGGGTACTGATCCGGCTTTCCCACTGCTGCTTGGCAACGGACCGGGGCATGAAGTTAAGTTGCTCCATGCAGTATTTCTGAAATAGGGGTTGGCTCATCAGAGCCTCAGTGTCTAACTCCAGTGGTTCGCCGTTAACGTCCATAAACCAGACGGGAAGGGTAGAGTTATACTTGCGTAGGTTCGCTATCGTAGCGCCCGCTACAGCGGCTCCTATGCCGAATTTACGTGTGCGGCACAGTTCTTTGTTGCAATGCGCGTTGATCGGCGCATCTGAACACTTGTAGGCGTAGTCTTTGCGGTCTAGCTGCTTCGCAACTATGTTGACCTCTGGTAGTGGCAATGGCGGAGACAGGTACTCCATGTTGTAACGTAGGATTTCCGACTCGTAACTATCTGGGTATGCCTTGCGTAAGTATACCCCGATGTTAAATAGACCATTATTTCTACCTCCCTCGCTAATGCGCTGCTTACAAAGTATCTGTAAACAAGGCGGCCCGTCCTTCATCAGGTCCGTTTCACCTGTGTCTACTATCTGTAGCTTAACGACTTCTTCAGGTGTTTGTGCATATTTTTCGTACAGGTCTATGAACTCATTTAGTTCAGCCGATGTGCCATCGTCTAATATTGCGTATCGCAGACCATTCTCGTGATCGTAGTATGGCAGGTTGAGAAAGTTTCCAACGTCACCACGGTCTAGGTGCAACTTAATCTGCTTTGGAAATATCTCACTCTCGCCATAACCAAGGGCCGCGGACATATGTTGCAGAGACTTCTGCATGTCCTTTGCAGGCACCCATTCTTTTGAGAATAAAAACAGTGTGCGCCACCAGACTTGGACCGGCATACTACTAAAGGTAGCTTTAACTTTCTTATTTTATCAACAAGCATCTTGTGGTCGAGTGGATACTGGTCCACGTCAATACAACCCCATTTGCACATGTTGTCTTCGTTGATGGGTATGATACCCAATCCACTGCCCTCACCGGACAAGTGGTTCTCCCAAAGCTTCTTCGTTTGGGGTTCACGTAGGACGCCAGCCTTACCTTTGGCTTTACCATTAGCGCCTGTGTTTTCTATTTTGAAGTAGCCGTGGGCTTCCTTCAGGCCATCGAATATGGCCATAAATTTTTCTACTGACATTGGTGCCCCCATACGGAAAAAAAGCGGCAGGGCACTAAGTACCCCGCCGCGTGACTATTAAAACGGTGTTGATTTACCGGTTTCTTCGTCATCCGTATGTTTCACCACAACATCGCCTGCGGTGATGCTCTCTGCAAATCCCTTTGCGCGGGAATACAGAGCGCCATCCTCAATGACACCTTCGCAGGACATTTCCCAACCGTGCCACGAACCCTTGGAGTTTTCCTCAGATACCGTTTTAAGGTGGTAGATGTGGCTAAAGCGGGGCGGTGTAAACGGCCCGTTCTGACCTTGCATTGAGCGAGACGCCATCATGCTGTTCCACTTTCTGCTCTTTTTAAGCTGTGTGGATTTCATTGCGATGAGGGCGGTCTCGTATGACCCGTCATCGTTGAGTAGAAGGACAAAGTGTTGGTGGGTCTCTTCGATGTAAGACCCATCACCATTTGCAACATATTCCTTGTTGTCATCTGGCGAACGCTCTGTCTTTGGACGTTCTTCTCCCGGTTCATAAATTGCCATGGGCGCACCGCTTCCGCTGCCACGCGGAGCCCACTGGATAAACCTACGCTGATAAGCGCAGGGTACTACTCGAACCCCATCCTTACCTTTGTACGGAATACCAGTAACGGTGTTGTATATATCACCCTTACGTGCCGTTTCATTTTCGTCCAACACAGGATCGTTACCCGACAAGACTTTAAGGAATGGAAGAGCTAAGTCTTCAGTCCCCATGTTGTCCATGCCTGCTCCGGCATCCTGTTCCATCATGGCAGGATTAAATACTGCCACATCTTTTTTGCCTGCTTCGGCTACTTCGCTTTTCTTAGTCATTATTTCTTACCTCGTTTAATTACTGCGCGTTGACCTACCCATGCTCCGAACAACTCCATCGGAAAATCCTCTCCTGCTTCGCAACGTTCTTTGACAAACGCACGTAACGTTTGAGGATGCACCTCGGTTTTTGTTCTGGAATAAACCCTTGCTTTTGCGCAAAAGCAGCAAAGGCACCCGCTTGATCGTCCTCTCCACGGCCAAACTGACACAAGACAGTATTTTTAATAATGTCATCGTGCCCATGATCGCGTAGCCAGTCGTAGGCTTCAGGACGTTTATCAACGAGAATGGACGCACCATAGGTTTGCTTAACCTCGACGGTTGATCCGTCATCTAGTGCAAAGAAGACATACCGATCTCTGCAAGCATCGAAGGCATCTCCTCATCCGTTAACTTCAAAAGCTCCTTCTTCTGTTCTTTCAGCGTTTGCTCAAGATCAGAAATTCTTGCTTCCTTATCACGGATTGTTCTGGCCAACGCGGCTACCGAAGTAAGCCCTTGCTGGTCAATTTTCTCAACAGATGTAGCATTCGTTTGTTCAAAGTCCTGCTCCATCAATCTTTCTAGGTCACTCATCGTGTTTCTCCTTTCGTGGTTAAAGGCACCTCTTTGGGCCTTGACAATTACAGATATTATCTTATACAATATGAAAGTCAAGCGTTTTTAAAAAATAGGGGCAAGAATGCAAAGTTACGAATATGAGACCCAACCATATGAACACCAGCGAACTGCTTTTGAAGAGTCGTGGGACGCGGAGTTCTATGCGTTACTCATGGAAATGGGGACAGGTAAATCCAAAGTAGCAATCGACACGATGGGCGCGTTGTATGAAAAAGGCAAAATTAAAGCCGCTCTTATCGTTGCGCCAAAGGGGGTCTATGACAACTGGGTAAAAGGTGAAGTACCAATACATTTGCCAAAGCGCATCCCCCCGTCACATTATGCGATGGATTCCCGCAAAGACCCAGCGTTTTGAGACTGATTTAAAAGATTTTATCGTGGACCGTGATCCTAAATTAAAAGTGTTTGTTATGAATACAGAGGCTTTTTCATCACCACGTGGCACAGAAGCAGCCGTAGCATTCTTGTATCAAAACCCGGATAACATTGTCATTGTTGACGAATCAACTACAATTAAAAACAGGAAGGCTGCGAGAACGAAGAACATCATAGCTTTACAGAAACGGGCTAAATACCGCCGGGTATTGACCGGCTCTCCGATAACTAAGAGCCCTATGGACCTGTTTAGCCAATGTAACTTCCTTGCCGAAAAGGCATTAGGCTTTAATAGCTATTATGCTTTCCAAGCGCGGTACGCCAATGTGCAGAAACGCCAAATGGGTCATCGCAGCTTCCAACAGATTGTGGGCTACCGACGTTTAGACGAACTATCTGAAAAGTTAGACCGGTTTAGTAGCCGGGTTCTAAAGGTCGATTGCCTTGATCTACCTGCCAAAGTTTATATCCGTAGGGACGTTTCCCCTCACCCCCGAACAAGTCAAGCTGTACATGCAGATGAAAAAGCTTGCGCTTGCGAAACTAGAAAGCGGGGAGTTAGCCACGACAGCGAGTGTGCTGACACAGATTATGAGATTACAACAGATTTGCTGCGGACATTTGCAGCCAGATGATGGTGAGATACAGACGGTCAAAAGTAACCGTTTGAACGAATTACTCGACATCACTGAAGAGTTTCAGGGTAAGGCAATCATTTGGGCGACGTATACACACGACATCCAACAGGTAGCTGATGCCCTGCGCGACCGGTTCGGGCCCGAATCGGTCGCAACCTATTATGGTGCTACTCCACAAGATGAGCGCCAGCAGATCGTTGAGGACTTTCAAGACCCGGACAACCCTTTGCGGTTCTTTGTTGGTCAACCTAAAACAGGTGGATACGGTATTACACTAACAGCCGCTAATACTGTCATTTACTACAGCAACAGTTATGACTTGGAGATTAGACTACAGTCTGAAGACCGTGCGCACCGTATTGGCCAGTCTAATAAGGTCACCTATATTGACCTAGTGTCACCGGGTACAATTGACGAAAAGATATTAGGGGCCTTGCGTAGCAAGATTGATATAGCAGGGCAGGTGTTGGGAGAAGATGTGCAGGACTGGTTACGCTAGTCCTTTTTGTTCCATAGATCAAACAACACTCTGATCTTCTCTTTTATCTGTTCAATGTCGCTGTGCATTTTTGCAAGCACAATTACCAGAGTCACGAATGCCGCCGCTATGGGCCAAACTACCCCTATGGCGTCCATTATTTCCATGTTCAGTTCGTGCTTTCAGAATTTTTGTATCAAATAGTGCTTCTAGTGTACCGATACGGATAGTCAATTCATGAACCCTATCCTGCATTTCACGTAGTTCTACTACGTCCCGTTCTAATCCTTCGATTAGCATGTCCTGCCTAGCGTCTGCTGGAAGGCTGCCCAACTGTCCTCTAGGCCATAAAATTCTAAATTCAGAATTTGATTTAATTTCCACATCAGTCATATCAACACTATGTTCGAGTGTCGTGAGCCGTGATTCAATAGAAAAGTAAGCCATTGTGGCGACAGCGGTCAGAGCAATCATACCCAAGATGTTCTTGAGCGGTATTGTCAGGTTTGTGTTTTCCGATATAGCTGCCATGACGTTTTAAAAAGCGGGCGGTAAAGAGGCTATGCCTCCACCCATTGATCCGGGCCCATGGTCTGCATCATTGGTTGAGGCATTACTGCGCGATGGTTCTGCATCATAGGCATTTGTGCTTGGACGGGTGGTTTTCCGTAACCAAAGCTTTCTTCGGCACCGAAGTGCGCACGTTCTGCCTGATCTACAAGGTCCACAAACTCTGTCACTTTTGCCTGCATTTCTGCGGCTTGTGGGCTTGTGTAAGTCTCGTTTAAGTAATTACTGTAGACCTTCAACGGTGAAGACTGCATCTGAGTCATCTGCTGACCAAACTGTTGTTGCATGTTTTGGAACATACCACCTACACCGCCCATTTCAGGACCTCGTGCAATTTGTGGTAAAGGTTGTTCCATTGTTTTAACAGTACCCATCTGTTGTTTCATAGGGTTTGCGTAAGGTGATGCGATCATACCGCCTGCCTCCATGTGTTGTACGGGGTAGATTACACCGCCATCTGCTCTATGTTGTGTTTCGCTTCCGGCTCACGTGGACCACCGCCACCGGGTCCTCGTTCAGGACCGTCTTGGTTTCCGGTGCTTCCACCGGTTGTTTCTGTAGTTGATCCGCCGCCAAATATACCAGCAAGACCACCTAAGTTTACATTTCCGGCAGTACCACCGCTGGTGTGTCCACTGTACCCAGCAAAACTAAAAGCAGGGTTCGTTGACCCAGAGCCGCGGCCCACGTAGCTAAAAGGAATAGCATCTTGCGAGGCGTCATCAGCCGCTTGCCGTGCATCAAACTTTTTCTGTACTTGTGAAGAGAAAGCGTCGTACTGTTCTTGCGTGTAATTGTATTTCTCAGGGTTCTGCAAACGGTCCAGTTCGTTGGCCGTGTAATACGATGATCTGCCCCCGTATTCTGCAAAAATACTCATTACACTTGCCCCATTAAACTACCGATGCCGAGAAGTTCTCGGTCTTCTGGGAATAAAGCTGCAAACTTAGTCCGGTCCACAGGACCGCTGGGTGCAACCGAACCTTGGTCAAACCTACTTGGGTTTGGGTTAAAAGTCTCTGGTTTAGGCTGCTGAATAGGTGGCCCACTAGGAACAACTGGTGCTGAATTAGATGCCGGTACGACCGGTGCAGCATTGTTATTCGTAGTAGGCAGATTCGCCCCGCTTCCGGTGGGAACTTCCACGGGGGGAATTTCTTGGCCCTCCAGACTCTGGTCTGAAGAGAATGTTTCTTGTATAGCTTCACCACCCAATCGTCTTACGGGCATGATGACGTAATTTTGAATAGCCATTTCTGCAAACTGAGCAGCCAGAGCGTCTTTTTCACGCTGAGTTTTACCTTTTCTAAGGGCTTGCTTGAGCAGGTCTTCGTTTTCTAAAACCATCTGGACTCTGTTGGCTTGCAGAGACCGAGGCAACTCCGCAAAGTAACGTTGAGCTACGTCTTGACCAAACTTGGCAAAACGTCCAGCAAAAATAATCTCACCTGCGCC
>UEXL01000537.1_pt1 | contig 10499 bp, 19 predicted proteins | sample 1796671 | NCBI WGS metagenome assembly UEXL01 (sample SAMEA4772471, study PRJEB27181) | metagenome
ATAAGAGGACATTATGTCTGAAGAAGCAGTAGCCCGTACCGACGAAGAAAAAGCAGATGTACCAAGCCATGTTAGATGGCGCGAATGTCATCACCAGTGTGCTGGATAGCAGCAACGAATATGGCAACGACCTGACCAATACTGAAAAGCAGGAAAAGGTTTTGCGTAGCTCTGGATACCTTGAGTACGGCAAAGCTCTTGGCGATTGGGGGTCAGAAGACTTCACTGCTATCGACTCTGCTGTTACCGCAGCCAAAGCATATACACCATAAGGAAAAATAGACCGTGCAAATTAGCCTAGAAGAAAACGAGATCAACGCAATCCTAGCGATACTGGGCGATATGCCTAGTAAGTCAGGCACTTGGCCTTTGATGATGAAGATTAAAGTGCAAGCTGACGCGCAACTCGTTGAGCCAGAAGAAGACGAAGAAGGCGAAGAAGAGACTGAAGAAGTCGTAAATGGCTGAGATACAGTTTCAGATGCACCCGCTGCCGTCAGTATTCTTGATGGAGTTGGACATACCGACAGAGTTCGTTGAATCGTGTAACGACTATCTTGATGAGCTAGTTACACAGGACGATAAGGTCAGCGCAGCGCATACGCTGGTTGGGCAGATCAAGACAGGTGAGCAGCTTGTGATGGATCACGAAGATCCAAGGCTGGCACCGTTTTCTAGGTTCTTGTGCGAGATGGGCGTGACGTATGTTAACCAGTTCATGGCGCAATCTGGTCAGGTGCTGGACGGTAATCGTAACGTCGAAATGGATGAGCTATGGTCAGTGCATAGCTATGCAGGGGACTACAACCCGATTCACGATCACGGCACGAAGACTGTGATGGGTATTAGCTGTACGACATGGACGAAGGTGCCGCCACAGATAGTGCAGGGGCCAAGGCCGGGATCGCAAGAGTACGGGCTGTATAACGCCTCTGGCGAGTCTGATGGGTGCTTGTGCTTTAACTACGGGCAAAGCAGCACATGGGATAGAGAACGGCTCAAGCCTACGCAGAATGTCGTAGTGAGGCCGCAAGTAGGTAGGCTATATATGTTCCCATCGTGGATGCAGCACATGGTCTACCCTTTTCAGGGCGAAGGTGAGCGAAGGACGGTAGCTGCCAATATAAATTGCTTTCCCGTGCAGAATGAAGGAGCGGTAAATGACACCCACTGAGAAGGCAATCGCACAGATCGAAGCGCACGAAAGGGAGTGTGCGATACGTTACGAAGCTATTGAAAAGCGCCTCGCTTCTGGCAGCAAACGATTTGATCGTCTTGAAATGATGATTTGGGGGGTCTACGTCACAGTCGTTGTAGCTGTAGCTTTACCGCAATTTATGTGAGGTAAGTCCTATGGTGATCGAATCTGTTGCAGCGGCGGGGTTGCTGCTGAACCAAATTAACCAAGTAATTCAACAGGTTAACGAGACAGGTTCGGGCGTGCAGCAGGCGATGGGACTGATCTCCGACTTTGGAGAAGCCCTTAACACGTTTGAAGTAGACCGTAAAAAACTCTACGTTCAAGGCTCTTAGCCAAAATGACATCCTCAAAATACAAATGCTTCGTAGGCAGTATGAGAGGCATTGGCAAAGCGTAAATGACTTGCTTTTGGTTGCCGACCCGAAGCTCTTGGAGGATTTCAAAAGGGCCAAAAAAGAACAGGAAGAAGCACGACAGAGGCACATAGCTATGTTAGCTCGAAAGAAAAAAGCGCGTGCTATTCTTATCAGCCAGATTTTAGTAGGAGGAACGACGCTCCTGATTGGGGGGTCAATAGCGGTTGGAGCCATCTTTATCGTTATTAAGATATTCGGATGATGGCCTTCTTGTTAGTCGTTGTCATTAACGGCGAGCCAATACCCGATCAATTCTACTTTCGAGACATTACACGGTGTAACACGTTTGCGTATTACATCTCGACGGGTAAAACTAAGATCAACAACCGTTACCAGATGCAGGAGAATGTGACGGCATATTGCATCCCGAAGCGGGTGCCAGCTAACACAAAAACATGGGACTGAAATGGCAGCAAAACGCTTAGAAGACGGCAGTGAGTACGCCGAATACGATGCGGATGGTGATGGCATAGTCACTGACGAGGAGCTACAGACGAGCAAGGAGTTGCAGGAGCTACGCTTGCGGCATGAACGAGCAGATGCTCAACGTGCCATGAGTTGGTTTGCGCTATGGGGAATGTTGCTCTATCCAAGCCTTGTGGTTGTCAGTGAGTTTTTTGGCATGAATCAAGCCGCCTCTATCTTAGGCGATATGGCAGCAGTTTATTTTGTCAGTGTTGCAGGCATCCTAGCTGCGTTTTTTTGGCGCACAAGCATGGTCAAATAGGAAATAGATTATGAGTATTGTTGCATCACTCGTTGGGCCGGTCACTGGACTGCTGGACAAGTTCATAGAAGACAAGGATCAGAAGAACGCCTTAGCCCATGAGATAGCGACGATGAGTGAAAAACACTCGCATGAGGCACTCAAGGGCCAGCTTGAAATCAACAAGATGGAAGCTGCACACAAGAGTTTGTTTGTAGCTGGGTGGCGACCTGCCATCGGCTGGATCTGTGCGGTAGGGCTGTTGTACAACACCATCATCGCTAATGTACTAGGCATCTGGATGGATGTGCCAGAGGTAGATACAACGCTTCTTGTGCCCGTTATGATGGGTATGCTCGGATTGGGCGCAATGAGAAGCTACGAGAAGGTCAATTCCGTAGCACGGGAGAAATAATGGGTCAGTTGATTGACATGATCAAACGCCATGAAGGCGTCAAGTCTAAAGTTTATATGTGCAGTGCTGGGTATGAAACCATAGGTGTCGGCAGAAATATTTCAGAGTCTGGCCTTGGGCTATCTGACGATGAAATTGAATATTTGCTGGCGAATGATATAGCGCGAGTAAAGAGCGAACTTGCCGACACATACTTTTGGTTCAATGGCATCAACGAAGCGCGTCAAGATGCAATGATCGACATGTGTTTCAACCTTGGTTTGACTAGATTGCGCGGTTTCGTAAAGGCCCTCGAGGCCATGTCACGCGAACAGTTTGATATTGCGGCAGACGAGTTCATGGATAGTCGATGGGCACAACAAGTAGGCACGCGTGCCATCAGAGTTACTGAAATGATACGCAGCGGTGAGTACATCTAATGGCCTTGCAGAAGTTTATTTTTAACCCCGGAATAAACAAAGAAGGCACTGATTATACTGCTGAAGGTGGTTGGTTCGACGGCAACTTGGTGCGTTTTCGCAAAGGTTTGCCAGAAAAAATAGGTGGTTGGATCAAGTTCCTTACCGCTTCTTTTAACGGCACGGGCCGCAAGCTTTTAGGATGGACCTCTCTAGAGGGAACTAAGCTTTTGGGTCTTGGCACTCGGACCAAGCTCTACATTCAAGCAGGTGCAAACTTCAACGACATTACCCCGGTGCGTTCGACTACGGCGGCAGGGGACGTAACGTTTGGCGCGACCAACGGATCAAGCTCAATCAACGTAACCGACACGGCTCATGGTGCAGCAAAAGGCGATTTTGTCACTTTTTCCGATGCCGCATCGCTAGGCGGCAACGTAGTAGCTGCGGTTCTAAATCAAGAATACGAAATAGATTCGATTACCAGCACTAGCGTGTATGTCATTACCGCCAAAGACACCTCTGGGGCGACTGTTACGGCCAACAGCAGTGACAGTGGTAACGGTGGTAGCTCGACGGTTGGGGCATATCAGATCAACGTTGGTCTTGATGTGTTTATTGACGGCACAGGTTGGGGGTCGGGTACTTGGGGGTCAGGCACGTGGGGATCTGCTAGCGCGCTGAGCGCGTTGAATCAGCTACGCCTTTGGTCTTTAGACAGCTTTGGTGAAGATCTGATAGCAAACGTGCGAGCAGGCGGGATCTATTACTGGGACACCAGCGCAAAAACGCTTGGCACAGATAGGGCCGTAAACATTTCTGCGTTGTCCGGGGCTAATTTCACTCCTACCGCTGCTCTGCAAGTGCTGGTATCCGACGTGGACAGGCACGTGATTGCTCTTGGAGCAGACCCAATAAACGCCGCCGCGACCGCTAGGACAGGGACTATTGATCCTTTGTTAATTGCTTTTTCCGACCAAGAAAACCCAGCAGAGTGGTTTCCTACGGCGACGAATACCGCAGGCTCCTTACGTTGTTCAGCAGGATCACAGATCATTGGCGGGTTGAGGGCAAGACAAGAGACTTTGGTCTGGACGGACGTTGCGCTGTACAGCTTACAGTTTATTGGACCGCCTCTGACTTTCGGTTTGAACTTGATCAATGAGGGCGTCAGCCTTGTCGGCCCTAACGCAGCGGTAAATACGCCCAACGGCGTGTTTTGGATGGACAAAAAAAGGGTTCTATGCCTATCAAGGCTCTGTGCAGTCCGTGCCTTGCAGTGTCCGGTCGTATGTTTTTGACGACATCAACGAAGGTCAGTCGTTTCAGTTCTTCGGCTTTTTAAATAAACAGTTTGATGAAGTAGGTTGGTTTTATTGCTCCTCTGCCTCCGACACCATTGATCGGTATGTGACTTACAACTATGTCGAGCAGACATGGGCGATAGGCAACTTGGCCCGCACCGCATGGCTTGACGAAGGCTTAGAAAGTTTCCCACGTGCAACAGGCACGTCGGACAGCAGTAACTACATTTTCAGCCATGAAACAGGTTTTGACGACGACGGTAGCCCCATGGACAACGTGTTTATCGAGAGCGCGGACTTCGATTTGGGCGACGGAGAGCAGTTTCAGTTTATTCGTCGATGCATCCCAGACGTCAAATTCACCGGTAACTCAGGCAGCACGCAGACCATAAACTTAGTCATCAAGGCGCGTAACTTTCCGGGCGACTCACTGACCACGGACCAGACCACGTCTTTCACTGCCAGCACCACCAAGATAGATACACGTGCTAGGGGGCGGCAAGCGGTTGTGCGCTTTGAGTCGGATGACGACGGAGAGGTTGGTGTAAGGACAGGTGTCGGATTCCGTATTGGTGGCACAAGACTTGATCTACAGCCGAATGGTCGTCGATGAGTAAGCTTTTACAGGGCCGATTGCCGTTTGTTGCGAACGGCGATTCTGTTGACGGCAACACGTTCAACCGTACTATTCGGTTATTGGAATTGAGTTTAGACTCTTTCGATCCGGATGCGACTCCACAGTTTGTTACAACCGAAAGAGATCAGCTTAAATTTGACGCGGGCGCTTTGATTTGGAACCCTTCTGTGGGGCGTTTGCAGTTGTATACGGGCAACGAGTGGATAAATCTTTCAGACCCTCTGCCGTACACGGTTTCAAAGCTAGAGGCGACAGGCGCAGTGGGCGCTGTTCAAGTAGTTACAAACGGATCTGTAGTGGTGAACGTACACGGTTAGGTTGGTTCTTCTAATTAAAATAGGCGTATACTGGGGACATGGGACAAGCTGCACTTAAATACGACGACTTTGAGGAACTTGATCAAGTTCCTATACCCGCAGGCGGTATTGCTACCTTTTTGACGGCGGAAACCGGCTCTTGGGCCGATGACGACGATGACGTGCCGCCAAAAGGCATCACAAACGTTGTAAAAATAGCCGACAAGCTGGCCGAATATGGCCGTAATGAAGACGAATACATGGTCCACGCCGCCGAAGGCGAGACTGTGATACCGATGGAAGTCTTCAACCAAAACCCCGCACTGAAAGACAAGCTTTTTGCAGAAATGCGCATCATGGGCATTGAGCCAGAGCGTTACGTTGTAGGTAACGAGCTTAACTCAATCAACCCTGTGACAGGTCAGCCTGAATTTTCTTGAAGAAGCTGTTCAAGGGCCTGAAAAGATCGTCAAGAAGGTTTTGCCGGTCATAGCAACGATTGCGTTTACCGCAATCGGTGTCCCACCCCCAATAGCCTCCGCAATTGTGTCGGGCGCACAAGCCGCCATTGAGGGCGGTAGCTTAAAGGACAGCTTAAAAGCAGCGGCCATAGGCGGTATTTCGAGTTTTGCCGCAGGTAGAATTGGTAACAAATTCAATTGGGCCGAAAACGGCGCAAAACAAATGGCGACTCAAGCAGCGATTAACACCACGCTTTCTGGCGGCAAGCCGAAAGACATTTTGACGAGCGCAGCTTTAGCGGGCGTTACAACGAAAGGCTTGGCGTTTGCTCGTGGCAAGCTTGCGGGTCCTACTGAGCTTGAGGGGACGCCACAAGCGGATGCCACTGCTCAAGTAGACGCAAAATTAGGGGATGCGCTGAGTACAGATCTCCCTGTGATGGATGCTGCTCTAGAGGCGTCAGGTGCCGTTCCGACTCCGGGTGAAACCGTCATCACTACAGAATTCTTGTCGCCCGGTGAGCCGGGCGTTGCAGATGCTGTTTCGGGTACGGTGGCTGCTTCAACACCTGCCGGTGTCGTCGATGCAACATCCCCACAAGTGACTGGTATACGATTACCCGGTGCTCCCCCCTCCTACCGATGCTTCCTTAGAATTGTTCCCCGGAACACAACAGTTAGTGACCGACATAGACGCAACACTGACTGCAAGTGCGGAAGATCCTCTTCTGCGCAGTTATCGTCGCGAAGCTGGCCTACCCGAAAGCGGAACTCTCGCTACTGACGGTGTTACGGGTGCAGATGCCGCTGCGAGTGCCGATGCAGGAGCCGGAGCCGACGTACCGACTTTAGAAAGTTTGCAAGTGCCCGGAGCGTTTGAAAGCGTTGGCGATATTTTTACGGGTATAAAAGGTCCTGACGGGCAACCCGTAGGTATGTTTGGCGGAAGGCTTCAAGCACTCAAGAACCTTTTTCTTCCTACGGGGGAAATTGATGCAGACGGCGTCGATAAGTTTCTTACAGACAAGTACGGGCGTGCTCCTACCGCTATCGAAACCGATGCATTCATAAAATCCAACACCGGTTTGGGAATGAGCGCCTTGAGAAAGTACGGCCCCGGCGCTGCCGCAGTTATGGGCCTTAGCGCCTTATCCAAGCCGGAAGAGGTAGAAGGCATCAACATCGATGACATACCTTCTGGTCTGGACCTTATTGAAGCAAATCCGTCTGCATACCGAATATTTGATGAAGACCGCACTTATAACCCCGCCCGTTATACGATTACTAGAGCGGCAGGTGCGAACTTCGGAGCGCCTGCTTTTCAGCCTACTCCACTTAATTTGCCGCCTCTTGGGGCCGCTGAAGGCGGCGGTATTATGAATTTTCCCCGCATGAACGGACCTATTGAAGGCCCCGGCACCGAAACATCCGACGACATTCCTGCCATGCTTTCCGATGGCGAGTTTGTATTCACTGCGAGAGCGGTTCGAGGAGCAGGTAAAGGTAGCCGAGAAGACGGCATGAAGAATATGTACAACATGATGCGTCAATTTGAGGCTAGAGTTTAATGGCTGAAACAACCACTACCACTCAATATGTACGTGAAGCCCCAGATATTGAGGCGTATAAGCTAGGGCTATACCAAGACGCACAAAAAATACATACGAGATCTGCAACGACAAGGCATACAGCCGCCAGCGCAAGGCATCGCGGGTTTTACCTCAGAGCAACTTGCTGCGGTGACGTCATTCGTAGTGGTATTGGTGGATACGAGCCTTATCTAGGGGTGCTTTAAGCGCCAACCAAGCTGCGCAGCAGATGATCTCACAAGGATCTGCACCTCTTCTGCAAGAATCGCTTGCTCAACAACAAGCGGGCATATCGGGTTTACAGCAAGCGCAACAGCTAGCGTTAGCTCAACGTGAGGCACCTTTTCAGCTTAGAGATCAGGCCCTTCGAGGGCTTTCTGGTGCTGCAACGGACATTGCACGTGCGGGATCAGGTGTAGGCAGTCAGGTATTTGCTGCCCAGCAAGGTCTAGGACGCGCGGGTCAACTAGGGCAACAAGCGGCCCAGCAAGCGATGCCCGCGAGTCAACGTGCGCAGCAAGAAGCAATGATGTCGGGTCAACAGGCCGGACGGATCGCAGGGCAGGGCATGCGTAGTATTGGTCAGGCGCAACGTGGGATTGCCGGTCAAGTCGGCGGTGCGCAGCAGGCGCAGCAACTAGCGGCGCAACGTGCTAGAGAATCCACGGCAGCGGCTCAAGGACAACTAAGTCGCGCCGGTCAAATGGGACAAGGCGCAGCACTTTCCGGAATTAGCCAGCTACGCGGTAGTGCAGAACAATTCGATCCTAGCGGTATTGGTGCTTTCATGGACCCGTTCACGCGACAAGTCATTGAAGCCGAGCAGGCTGAGATTGCCAGATTAGGCGAAAAGCAGGTCAACGAAGCGCGTGCGGCTCAAGCAGCGGCAGGCGCGTTTGGTGGTTCCAGAGGAGCCATCATGGAGTCTGAGATTGGTCGCAACGTCTTAGAACAACAAGCACGGACCGGGGCACAACTAAGCTCACAAGGTTACCAGCAGGCGGCTCAACAAGCGCAACAGGCGTTTGAGGCTTCTAAAGGACGCCAGCAGCAAGCAGCACAGCTTACGGGTTCATTAGGCCAACAAGGCGCAGGTACTGCATTGCAGGCCGCTCAACAGGCAGGGCAGCTAGGACTGAGTGCAGAGCAACTGGCTCAAACCGGGGCTTTGCAGGGTGGGCAGTTAGGCTTGTCTGGTCAAATGAATCAAGCGCAGTTAGCGCAGCAAGCAGCCCAGTTGGGTATCTCAACTGAGCAGTTACAGAACCAGATGGCGCAACAGGCAGCACAAACGGCTCAAAACCAAGGTCGGTTAGGTTTATCGGCTGCACAACTACAGCAGCAAGGCGCACAGGCAGGCGGTGCGTTGGGCCTACAAGGTCAGCAGGCTTTGGCTCAGATGGCCGGACAACGAGCAAACATTGCCCAGCAGGGCGGTCAGCTAGGCTTGCAGTACGGTCAATTGGCTCAACGCGACGTCGATCAACTCGCGGCCCTTGCGCAGCAGCGCGGAGCTATGGGTCAAGGCATCGCAGGACTTGCTCTACAAGGCGGTCAACTTAGCAGGTCAGCTAGGTAGCCTTGGTGGACAGCAAGCGGCCCTTGGTCAACAAGCGCAGCAACAACGACAGGCAGATGTACAACAGTTACTACAGTACGGTGGCATGGGTCAGCAGCAAGCACAGAACGTGCTTAACGCCCAGTTTGCGGCAGAGCAGGCAGCATACAACCAGCCACTAGCGCAGCTTGGCTTCTTGGGCGACATGACTAAGGCTTTGACATCGTCACAAAGCGCCGTATTCCAACAACAAGCACCGTCACCTAGCTTGGCACAAACGGCGGGCGGCTTGGCATTAGGTGCCGCTGGCCTAGCGAGGGCTTTCTAATGAACGTGATGATGAATCGACCTTTGTTTAGAGCAGCAGGCGGTGGTGCCAGTAAGTTCCCAGATCTGAGCGGCGACGGCAAAGTCACGCAGAAAGACATATTGATGGGACGTGGCGTTATTGAGAAACAAGAAGGCGGTGGTATTGGCGCTATGATGCCTGCCGACGCTATGGCCATGATGCCTGAACAGATGCCTGCACCTATGGCGGCAGAAGCTCCTTTGGACCCGTTAGCTCAAGATGTGTTAACCGCTCGTGAGGAAGGAGAAAAGGTTGGTTTGGACTACCTTGCTGAAACCATGGACGGCATCGACATGGCGAGTAACACCGAGGAGCTAATCAACTCCATCCGTGGCAATGACCGTCCTTTGCAAGATCGCGTCGCAGAGCTTGCTACGTTTGTGGGTGAGCAAGATGCGATGAAAACACCAGAGTCCGTACTGACCATGGTGCAGCCCACGATTATGATGACGGAAGAAGGTGCGCTTGACAGTGGCGTCGGTGGGCTTATTCAACAAGTGATTGGCGACACCGAGATGGGCGAAGAAATGGGTCAGGGCGTTGGCGCGCTTATGGCTCAAGGTCAACCTGCGCCAGAGATGGCTCCTCCTATGGCACAGCCCATGGCACCACCGCAGCAGTTCGCGGTAGGCGGTGCTGTAAAAAAGTTTGAAAAAGGCGGCGATCCGGCTGCCGAGCTAGGGTTTCAAACGTATTATGACCAATACCTCCCCGTATACGAGAACTTGATTGCAGAGTCACAGGAAGAACGTGACAAAGATCGTGCCTTAGCGTTAGCCAAAGCAGGTTTTCAATTTGCTTCTGGAAGAGACGCTAAAGGACAAAATATCGCAGGATCGGGCTTTCTCGCTAATTTAGCCAGTGCTGGCGAAGGCTTGATTGGTGATATCAGTACATTAGACCGTGAGCGTCGTAAGTCCCAACAAGCCGCTAAAACGTTAGCTTTGCAGTCTGCTTTTGCGACAGACCAAGCAGGACGTAGTGCCGCTGCGCGAATGGCGGAATCACAATACGACCGCACGACCAAACTTTTGGTTGAACAGCTTAAACAAGTCAATAAAGTCAACACCGGCCTGTTTGAAGTAGCCAAAACTGGCACCAATTGACGGTCGCGACGTGTTTTCTGTGTTAAATACAGCAACCGGTTCAGTACAAACAGGGATTACAGG
>UEXL01000791.1_pt1 | contig 10474 bp, 18 predicted proteins | sample 1796671 | NCBI WGS metagenome assembly UEXL01 (sample SAMEA4772471, study PRJEB27181) | metagenome
CGGGCCTGCTCCTCGAAGCTGAGGGGCTGCTGTGTCGCGTTCTTCTGCCGGCGACGCATGAGTCCGCCAACAGCCATGGGGAGTGCAGCTGCGCCGATGGTGCCGAGGGTCAGGGGGTCCATACTATTCTCCAGGTCGACTTCAGCACCCTATCATGGTAGACTAAGCCCAGCCGTGCGGGATGATGTGCCCGAGGCCCCAAGGGGTCTCCTGCACCATGACCTTCTTGCCGTTCGGTGATGGGCTTGGCCAAGCCTCGAGCTTTGCTGCGTCTGGGTCACGGTTCCAGTAGAAGACCAGTCGCTCGCGCCCTGCGGTTCCCCACCAGCGCTCCCAGCCGTTGGACTCGTAGTAGGCGTGGACCTCCGACTGCGACCCGTCGAAGTGTTCACTCGGCGACCAGCGCTCCCACCCATCCGGTGGGACGATCTGACCCTCGCTGTTGAGCTCGTACTTCACGCCCGGCAGGTCCGCTTCATCGACGGTGCCCGGCACCTCGGGCTCCTTCTTCGCCGGCTCGGGCTCCTTGTCCCCACCGCTCGCCGCGCTCTCTTCGCCTGCGGCCAGGCTGCGCATGCCGCGGACCAGGGCCATGCGTGCGACGGTCGAGCGGCTGACGTTGATGCCCAGCTCTGCGATGACCGGCATGGACGCCACCATGTCGATCATGGCATCGAGCTTGTCGAGCTCCTCGTGGCTAACCGGCACGTACAACTTCTTCTGAGTCATTGAGACCTCCGCGGAGACTATAACACTGTCACGGTGGTATGGTGTTTTGAAAAATAGCTTCGGTCCGGAAAAGGGCTCTGCGGTAGGTACCATAGGCTTGCTGCTTCGGGGTGGCCCCCCCTCCCCCCAAGCCTTCGGCTTGCTTCGGCACCACCCAGCGAAGCTGGGCTACGTGCGATCCATCTCTTGGACCAGAATCGGTTCGGTCGGCCGCCGCCGCTGCGGGCGGTCCGATTGCATGAGCCGGGCCCGGCGGATGCCGACCAGGGAAGCCGACCAGGACGACGGGCCGTCGCCCTGGTCAAGGGGGATCCCATCGGGGATCCTACAGGATCACATTTGAGAACGTCGACCAGCACGGCGCTTTCGACAAGGGCTGAATCTTTCTTGCCGCATTGGGTTGCGGGTTCCGTCTCAGCGGGGCACATTGTTTGGGCCAGGGGGGACGACGCAGTCTCCCGGCGGCACCGGCTCCTTGACATACCCCAATACGATGGACAGACGCGGCAGAGACACCGCGTACCGAGGCCCAACGCCTCGTAGTGAGGCAGGGTCAAACCTGAGAGAAGAGAGAAGAGAATGTACGTCAAGACCATCACGAAGTTTGAGAATGACCGCCTCGACGGGGATTCAACCCTCGCCATCGCCCTCCGGATTGACCTGGACGAGATCGTCCAGGAAGCTGGAGACCGTCTGTGGGACCACGTTGATGCGGAGGACGCGGCGGAATTCTACGGCGTCGACATCCTCGATCACCTGAACGATGACGAGGTGCTCGACGGCTTCTCCGTCGACGAGAAGCTCAAGAATGTGGCGGTCGAGGAGGTGGTGTCCTGGCTGGAAGGCGAGGGCTACACGGTGACCCAGGATGACGGGACCTGGGTCCAGGTCTCCAAGTCGACAATCGAGACGATGCGGACGATCCTCAACACTGCGCGGGACCTGCTCGCTGAATGTGACTGAACAATCACCGGCGGCGCACCTCACGGGGTGCGCCGCCATCGGAAAAGAGATGAACAGAAGAGACGAACTGTTCAGGGCACTCGCCCTGGTGTGGATGACGTGGACGGCCACATACATGATGTGGCACGTGATCATCGCGATCACGACGCCCTGACCAACCGGGGGCGGCTCTTCGGAGCCGCTCCCACCCAACAGAGAGAGAGAGAAGAGATGAGAAAACACCTGTTCAATCAATGGAAAATCCCGGCTGACGGCAGCCCCGCTGTCGAACAGTGGGTGGTGAGTATCGAGGAGATGGGAGTCTTCGAGCGCTTCGGCACCTACGAGGAGGCGCGGGACTTCTGGAAGACGCTCGACACGCAGCCGGTGGAGAAGTGCGTGGTCTGCCACGTGGTCTTCACCGGAAACGGGTGCCGCTGCGTGCCCGGCTTTATCTGAGACAACCAGGGCGGGGGCTTCGGCCCCCGCCCACAAACCAAGAGAGAAGAGACATGAAGCAGCGATACACATTCAAGTCACTCAACCTGCAGGTCCCCACCCAGGGAGAGGCCCTCGTGGGCCTCACCTTCCTCGACCCCGACGAGGGGTACGAGGTCACGGTCAAGGCCGCGGCCTACTTCATCAACCCCCAGGGATGGGGGTGGGTTCTCGACACGAACGGGGGGTCGTTCACCGTCTACGCCGACTGACAAGAGAGAGAGACAACCAGGGCGGGGAGCACTGACTCCCCGCCCGCATCCCAAGAGAGAAGAGACATGAGCAACAAGACGACAAGGCTGAAGATCGCGTACCGCATGGGGTACATGGCGAACGCCAATGGGCATCCCCGACTTGCCCCTGATGGAGACCCCCTCCTGTTCGCCGCGTGGTTGGACGGGTACGATGATGCGGAGATGGACCGCTGCCAGTACTTGGCAGGCGGCGTCGACGACCGAGACTGAGACAACCCGGGTAGGGGGCTTCGGTCCCCTGCCCCTTCGTCGTTCGAGTCTCGAGCCTCAAGCCGCAGGCTCTTGGTCACCGGTCAAACCCGGCGGCCCGCGACGTCCGGAGCAGTCCGCCACCGGTTGAACCCCGGTGCATGGTGTCCGGTAGCAGTCCGGGACCGGGCTCGGCCGGGTACGCGTCCGGCCCGGTAGCAGTCCCGATCGGTGTCCGGGGCCCGGACTCGTCACCCAGGAGGACCCCGAACGAGAGCGCCCCGACCAGCCGGAGCCGATCGGGGCGAGGGAGCGCGGGCGCTGGCGTCAGCCGGACTTGTAGTCTTCCCGATCAGCTTCCCACAGCATCTCCATTAGAGGCGTCTCGTTCCGCGCCCGGCGCAACCACGCCCGGCCCTCGGGCGTCAGCGTGGTGTTCCAATGGCCCCCGTTGTTGTCGAACTGCTGGAAGTCCGCGAGTCTCACGGGCTCCTCGTTGGCGTGCATCTCGAAGCACTCCAGGGCCCACGCGAGCGGGCTGTCAGTCGCCGCGTCGTTGATCTCCGCCGCGATGAGTTCGCGGCGGTTCCAGGTCCTCCGTCCGCGCGCCTCGTGAGCGCGCTGGCGGGGGGTGTTGTACCGATTCATGTCACTTCTCCTGTGGCCGGCGTCCGTTGCCGGTGCCCCAACATACCACGGTGGAATCCTTAGCTGGAATCCTTAGCTGGAATTCCAGCTTGAACTCGAACTCGAACTCCCGAACTCGAACTCGAACTCGAACTCGAACTCGTCGCCCAGGAGGAGGACCCAGGCCGCCGCCGGTCCCGGTCCCACGCTCGCCGGTCCGGTGTCCGGTAGCAGTCCGGTCCGGTAGCAGTCCGGTGTCCGGTCCGGGCGTAGCAGTCCGGTCCCGAACGCAAGCGACCCCGTCCGGGTGGGACGGGGTCGCGGGGATCAGGATGCGAGGGCCACGATAGCCAGGAGGAGAGCGGCCAGGGCGACCCAACCCCGGGCCGCCTTCACGCCTCTGCGCGCGTGGCCATGGCCAGGGCAAATGCCCCAGCCGCGCGCTCCGCCCGGTCCCGCTGGATAGCGTCCAGGAGACCATGACTCGCAGCGCGGGACACGGCGTTGACCACGTCCGCGACACGATCCCCACCCTCGAACGCGTACCCCTTGAGGAGCATCTCGACCGACACATCCCGGGCCGCTTGCTTATCCAGGCTGGCGAGGATCTTGTGCGCGTCCGTCATGGCCTGGACGGGCGACTCCATGTCCACCACGTCTGCCGCGGACGTGGAACGCAGGACGCCCCACCGGTCCAGGAAGTACCCCGCCGCCTGCTCTACGCCCTGCGCGGTCTGCAGGACGTCCTGCCGGACACGCTCCAGGCCAGCGGCCCGTGCCGCTGCGGCGCTGCGCACCCGACTACCCCGGTGCCGACGGTTGACCCCGTCGGCGATCCAGTCGGCAACCGTGCAGTTAATGCAGATCACCCGCTGGAAGGAGAGGCCCCCGTGGTGCGCGGAGTTTCCGGTGTCGCCGGACCTCCCCTTGATCCCGACTTCGAACACATCGCCGACCCCCGCATCAAACGTCTGCGGGGCATGCCACGTGGCACTCCAGGTCGCGAGCGTGGTCGCCGGGTTGTAGTCCACGGACCCGCGCGCATCGGGGAGGCGATCGGCGTAGTCCTCGAAGATCGCGGTGTACTCCTCCAGGATGCTATCCACGGGCATGTCCAGATAGGACATGCTCATGGCGCGGTAGATCTGGGGTCGCCCGTCGATCGTGCGGGTGCCGACGTTGACCAGGCGGGCCTTCTCGTCGTACCCGAACCGCTCCAGATTCTGGATCTGACGGTTGAACACGTCGGCGCGCACGTCGGGATCGAGGGCCTGGAGGAGGGCCCGCGACGACGGGAACGCCGGGCGCTTGGGATCGGCGGAGCTATTGAACCGGCTGATCAGGGAGTAGAACGCGCCGGGCTCGATAGGGAAGCCACCGGACGACGACTTCCCTTCGGTGTAGATGCGTCCGTCTTCAGTCATGCGGAGCCGGGCCGCATCGACCGCGAAGGACTTACGATCTTCGCGCCGGATCGCCTTGATCACCGGCGCGAACGCCTCGCGGATGGGCGGAAGGTCCTCGTGGAGGGCTGCCTTCGTGCGGAAGGTATCCTTCCCGATCTGCAACATCTCGGTACCGGCGTCGAACCACGTGTCGGGGATCTTCGCGGCCCACCCATTCGACTCCAGGAACGCGACGTCCTCGGAGATGCGGGCCGCCCGGTCGGGGTCGACCGTGCCAGCCTTGACGGTAGCGGGGGGCTTCGGGGGCGGAGCGCTGGGGTACCGGTCGCCGGTCATCTCCTCCAGCGTGCGTGTGTCGACGCCTGCGGCGAATGCCGCCGCGTAGTCGGGGTAGGTGTTGCCAGTGGCGGGATCAAGGTAGCGAGTCATTCTCTTCTCACGGTTGCGCCCGCGGGTGAACCCCGGGGGCCCGACTACCCTACCAAGGCGGTAGGACGGTGTCCAGCGTATCTGAGCAAAAAGTTAGAACCGCCCGCGGCGTAGCCGCGCCACGAGCTACCGGAACACGCCGGTCGACTCCGCCGGTAGCTCGTGTCCGGCGGGTGTCCGGTGGTAGCAGCCCCGGTAACCCCGTCCGGTGGTAGCAGTCCGGCGGCCTACGTCCGGCCGTAGCAGTCCGGTAGCAGCCCCGGTAACCGGCCCACCGGTTAGAGCGTCCGGGGGTAGCAGTCCGGTTAACCACGTCCGGAGCTAAGATTCTTACCCGGATCGGTTGACAGTCTGATACCGCTCCGGTATGGTGTGGATGCGCCGGGCGGATCCGGTGCAAAGGAGAAGAGAAGCAATGGCAATGACACTCAAGGAAGCGAAGACGATCACCGGGCACAAGTCGGGGCTGGGTAAGCCGAGCAAAATGCCCGGATACAGCACGGCGATCCCGGCGTCCGCGTGTCGGACCGGTGCGAAGCTTGCGAAGATCCCGGGTAGCGTGTGCGCTAACTGCTACGCTCTGAGAGGAAACTACCTGTACACGTCCGTCAAGGAGGGACTGCAGCGCCGCATGGAAGCGCTGGACAATCCCCGGTGGGTCGACGGTATGGTGCGTCTCGTGGCGCACTACACCGATCCTAACGATCCGCATTTCCGGGTACACGATAGCGGAGATCTGCAGTCCCGATCCCATCTGGACAAATGGGTCGCGGTCGCGCGCCGCGTTCCGGAGGTGAAGATCTGGATGCCGTCTCGCGAGATAAGAGACGTCAAGGCAGCGATGCGTGAGGTTAGCGAATGGCCTGCTAACCTCGTGATCCGGTTGAGCGCCCCGATGATCGGGCGCGCGCTCGACATCTCGGGCCCGACGTCAAGCGTCGACGCGGGCACGGGCCACCGTTGTCCCGCCCCGGCGCAGGGTAACGAATGCGGCGACTGCCGCGCATGTTGGGACCCCGAGGTCGCCAACGTCGACTATCACAAGCACTGATGGCCACCGTAGCCCGAGGCGGTGGACGGCTCAGGATCTTCTGGGCCGTCTGCCGCCGATGCCGTAGCCGGTGGGGCCCGTTCCGCACCCGAGCAGAGGCCGCACGGCAGCCCGAGTGCTGCAGCGTATGCCGTTGACCAAGGGCCCGGGGTACACTCCCCGGGCCCGTAGCGCATGAGGTTCCCATGATTGCCGTGGACGTCGACGTCCTGTCAGCGCTCGTCCGCTCCTACCTGGGCGGGCGTGTCGAGATCCCCGAGACCGTGATCGCAGACCTGGAGGACGCGCTCCCGGTCGCGCTCGGGAGGATTAGTCCGGCGGAGCTAAGCGATAGGCTGGCGCTGGGGCTGGCCAAGCGCCCCGGTCCGGCGGTTACCGGTGCGTCCGGTAGGTTCTCCGGTCCGGCGGACGTCGACTTCGCCGTCGATACCATCCGGGGGCTACGCCGCGGCGCGGTTAGTCCGGCTGAGTCTGTCGATCTCGACCGGGTTTTGTCGATTCTTCGTGCTGTCCGGGGTTGACACCCCGGTGCAGCCGCGATAACGTACAGGTGACCCTCGGGTCTTGCTCTCTGTGTGTGCTTGGGACCCATCCGTCCGTCTCCTCTTCTCTCTTCTCGGAGGCAGGCGGATGGGTGCCCTCTGCAGGGCGACCTACGGGAGCCCTCAGTCCTCTGTAGAGCGCCCGAGCGCTACGATCAGGCCCTCCAGGGTCTCTGCCTGCTCCCCGTGGAGCTTCGACGCCTTGTGAAGTGCGTCCGCAGTCTTCTGGAGCTTCTTGATCGTGGTCTTGTGCTTCGGATCCGCCTCCAGGCGGGGCTCCTCGGCATCATGAGCGCTGCTCATGTCGCTGACGCACTCATCGTGCATGGACTTCTTCATCCGGTAGTACCCCGGTCCGCTAAAGTCCGGCTGATAGCCGTCCATAAGCTGCTTCTTGACCATGATGAAGGTAGGGATTCCGTCGTTACTGCCGTGCATTCTTAGTCTCCAAGGGTCTGAGAGCCGCCTGCGGCCACGATTCGGGCCAGTCGGTTGTCGAAGTCTACATCGACTGAGACGGCTGCGAGCGTGCTGGAGGCCCCAGGAGCCTCTGGAGTGATGCCAGAGCGCTCCAGGAGCGTCTCAGCGGCCTTAATCCGCTCCTTCGGGGGCACCGCGGGGTCGTTCATGAGCATCGAGAGCACCTGGAGCGCATCGTTGGCGGCCGATTGCAGCCCATGTCCGAGCGCTTCTCGCCTCCGCTCGACCCCTGCAGCGATAGCCTCACGAACCTTAGGCTCCTTGCTCAGGTCATACACCGCACCTGGGTGCAGCTTCAGCCTGCTCGCCGTCTCAGCCGGCGTGTACCCCGCACCCAGCAACTGCACGCACATGGCCCGCACCTCGCCAGACGCCGCGAACTTAGCCCTGCTGCGCATAATGCTAAGCGTCTCCCGCTCAGCCGCAGGCGTCACCTGGACAGTAGGCAGCGTCACGATCGACGTAGCCCCTGGGTGCTGCTCTGGATCGGTAGCCGTCGAATCTGGGTCTGTATGAGCATCGCTCATGGTCTCACCTCGTCGTATTAGTTCTGCTCACCCTGCTACACTTTCACCGCTCTCGACAACGACGTGCTACAGGGCCATCTCACCAATGCTACACAGCGCTACATGCACAGAAGCAGTGAGAACAAGCTCCCACAGGGCATTCAACACCCCTCTGCTACACTTTTTAAAGATACTACCTTATATGATCTATAAGAGACTCACATAACTCCAATAGCTCATGGGCCTGGGGCCTGGGGCCTGGAGCACAAGTAGAGCCATCGAGTAGAGCGATCAAGCAGAGCTATTTACTCTGGCCCCTTATGTGCTTCATAACTGACTGAAGCAGCCAAAAGTGTAGCAACCGTACGTCAAGTCCCGCGCTGCTCGGGCTTATGGCTGCTTCTGTATATGTAGCGCACTGTAGCTTAACCACAGCGGCATAGGCTGACTGTCCGCAACCAGGGGGCACACGCGTCCCAGGGCCATACCGCAGCGGTGGAATGTAGCAGAGGACACAGGGGCTATGACAGTACGGTATAAAATGTCAACTGCGACAACGCCGTGCTCATGGGCCATCTCGACAACGCCTCAAAATACTTTGACCAACACGGTGGACAACCCCTGCTACACTTTGTATAAGTAATGGGCCAGTCGGGGTTGCACTTGAGCGCCCCGCGACCAGGAGAGAGTGAGATGAAAAGAGCGACCGTACACCTCGGGGCGGTGACCGTCACGGGGAAGGAGCAGGAGATCCTGACCTCCCTCTGGCACGCCGGGGCCCTGCCCAACACGGGGTGCCGGGCGTCGGTGCCGTCCCGTTACCGCTCGCGGCTGGAGGACGCCGGCCTCGTCGACCTCGAAGCACACGCCGGTAGGTTGACCTACCGCGGCGCGCTCGTCGTCATGGCGCTGCACAGATGAAGTGCTTGGGCTGCGGTGGCTACCGAGTCGTGGTCTGCGAGGACTGCGGCGGAGATGGATGCCCCGCGTGCAAGAAGGGTGAGACCCCCTGCCCCGTCTGCCGGAAGGCAGCATTCACTGGAACCAAGCGGCGCGCCCGACGCGTCAAGGAGAAGAGAGCATGAGCATGAGCACGCACGAGACCCCGAGCGCCGAGCGCATCAAGGAGGTCATGGACCTCATCTCGGACAAGTCCATGTCGTCGTTCGGTACGGGCGACTGGACGCCCCTCACCCCCGAGGAGATCAGGGACTTCCTGTTCCTCGCCGAGCGCGCCCTGGTGTCGGACGGATTCAGTTGCACCGTGGTGGTGAGGGTGGGCGTCAAGCTCCGCCTCGCCCTCGCGGACACGCCGTGAGCAAGAGCACGGAGGGGTGGGTGACCTTGGGTCTGCTCGCCCTCTACGCCTGGATCTACCTCCTCGCCTAACAGAGAGACACACATGACCCGCGACCAAAAGATCGAAGCCGCGCGCACTCACGCCATCGCTACCGCCGACGACGCACAGGACTTCACCGTCCGCGTCTTCCCCTGCGGGAATGGCGCATTGTGCGCCTTCACCCGACTCCGCGAGAGCCGGGCAGACATGTACGCTCAGATCGTCAACGACCTGGGTGAGTCGCTGGGCTGCTACAGCCTGACGAAGCCGAGGGTGTTCCGCGACCTGTTCGACCGGCCCACCGCTGGCACTGCCGCGCGCATCCGCCATCAGCAGGCCCGCATCGACTAACGCCCCCAGTCTCAACCCGCCCCGTACCTCCCCAGAGGTCGGGGCTTCAGGGGTGCGGGGTGCACCCGCACAAGCACGGAGAAGAGAATGACTGACGAAACGCGACGCCTGCTGCTCGATACGATCGAAGGACTGTACCGATTCGCTACACCGCCGCACGCGGTCGGGACTCCGCCCCTGGGTGTGAAGTACCGGACGCAGAACCGACTGGTCTCGCTCGACCCGACACCCGAAGCGCTTACCAATGCCATCGAAGCCACTGCCGATCTGATGACCGTACTTGTCCAGGCCAAGCGCGAGGTCGCAACCGAAAGAGTCGCGGCCGACGGCTAACGCCGCCCAGGCGCTGCTCGCCCCCTACCGCTTCGGCGGAGGGGGCTTCAGGGGTAGACGCACACCCGGAGAGAGACCATGGAGACCCGCAAGTTCCACACAGTGGACGAGGCCATCACCGACGCGGGCCACCCCCCGCTCTTCTGTACCCCGTGCGACGCGCACTGGGAGAACGAGGGGGAGTTCAACGCGGACTCCCTCATCATCAAGCGGGACGCCCTCGAGGACGGGGGTGCCCTGTGGGTGTCCTTCCACGACGACGTGTGGTGGATCCTGAACCACCCGACCTGGACGGAGACGGACGCGACCCTCGCGCTGCCCGAGCAGCGCATCGAGTTCACGTTGCAGTTCGATGACGACCGGACCGTGGTCGACACCACGTACGTGGCCGTCCTGCTTGAGTTTAACACGAAGAGTGTGACCGTCCAGGACCGCACCGTCTACGTCTGTGCTGCGAAGTACGACGTTCGCCGCAAGGAGTCCCCATGATCCGCCTGACCTGCCGAGCACCCCGCTGCCGTTGTGTGTCTCCCTGCGAGACGTACGAGCGTGATGGTCGAGACGACCAGTACTGCAGAGGTCCCGAGGACTTCTGCGACGGCTGCCCTGAGTGCACCGAGACGGTGGAGACCTCGAAGGTCGTCACCGCTCGCGCCCCCCGTACTGAGGCAGGACGTAAGCGTCGTGCCCGCAACGGCATCCGCCCCGGTGACCTCATCAGGGTCACCCGCGGCTTCGAGTACCAGACCGGAGGTCCCCGACTCGGGTACTTCCACAAAGAAACCCTCACGCAGAAGA
>UEXL01000908.1_pt1 | contig 10440 bp, 17 predicted proteins | sample 1796671 | NCBI WGS metagenome assembly UEXL01 (sample SAMEA4772471, study PRJEB27181) | metagenome
AATGGCGCACTCTTTCTCGTGTGCCTCAAGTTCCATCTGTGTTTTCAGTACGGGTTCCATTGTCATTTTCATCTTTGCTACCAGCCAGAGGGTGTGCCAGTGAGGATTGTTGGTGTCTTTTGTTCTGTAATAACTGCATCAAGTTTTGTTTTTACTTGATCTTCTGTTTCGTTTAGTGCGGCCAACACTCTAGCCTTACACCAATCCTTTGTAATTGAATTGTAAGCTGTAAATGATACACCTGATTCTTGTGATACAGCCGTTGTGCCGTAGCGTTTTGCCCTCAACCAGTTGCCATCGCTGTCTTTGTCACTGTCAGACACAGCCTCTACAATCCAATGAATTACTTTTACAACATCAGATTTACCACCCTCTGTTGCCACCCTTTCAAGTACTGGAAATGTCCATGTATAACTACTAGCCATCTTTAATCTCCGTAGGGGCTTGTGCCAAGCAGTGTGGTATCCCACGCAGCCTTCAGCTTTGCAATCGTATCAGCATTTGTTATAGCAGAAGCGGCAGGTGCGTCACGCAGGGCTGTCTTAGTATTAACAGCAGTTGTCTGTGCTGAACTATCTCCAGCTTCAAAGTGCCTTCATGTACGCTACATCTTGGGCTTCAAGCAGAGGCTTTCTGACCTCCCTGATCTTATCTTTAAAAATTACTTTTGCAGCAGCTAAATCTTCACTAATAACTGTACCACTCAATGCCCAAGCGTTACGGAAATGCCTATCACTGGGCACTGTGACTGATGCGGCATCAATTTCGTTACCGTCTTTGTCTGATATAATTGTTGTCATGCCGCTATTCTCCACGCATTTCTAAACTCTCTACTTGGCTGCTGTTCACGCCGTATGATTTTAAGGTGGACGCTGTTGCTGGTTTCGTAGTTGCGCCAAATATGCTGTGGCACATCCTTCATAATCAAATACTGCAACGCTTCTTCTTCTGTTTTCGGACCTTCACGGGGCGTGTCGTGCAACAGATAACCTCTGGTGTGACGCTTGAAATCAGGCTGCGCCTCGTCCTTTGCCAGTTCCCAATGGACCCAGACAGGCGGAAACACACCGCCAGCCATTAGTGCTGCCATAGCGTGGGGGTCTGGGTGCATCACAGAACAGCAGTCCATATCCACATCTTCGTAGACAACAGCGTACTTTGTTTGATGAGGCTCAAGGTTTTTCTTTGCCCAACATATGTGGTCAAATAAATGTGTGCCTTGAAACTTAGGTGTCTGCATCAGGCTAGGTCTCCTAAAACACTACCACCATCTACTGCTACGTCTGATATTCCACCATCGCTGCTAGCACTTGACCCGAAAAAAACAAAATATTGATAGAGTGCGGTAGTTTTGTTTTCAACTTGATGCCCACTTGCCCCACGATTTCCGTTGGTATTACCGTCTTGAATCATTCCAGCTAACACGGAATAATTAGCGTTTGACATAGCACTTGCAAAATTTATTCGTCTATTTCCTGTACCAACATCTGTAACTGACGAGGCGTTTAGGCTGTCATCAATGGCGGGGTGAACCACTACCTGACAAATCAACCCAAGACTTTGCACTGCCTTCCATCACATGATTAATTGCTGCGGGTGCTAATGTATTAGCCATTAGTTATTCTCCATCGCCGCAATACGGCTTTCTAGTTGTTCGATTTTCCTATGTGCATCCTGCAAGGCTGACACAAGGATTGGCGTGATGCGTCCGTAGTCCATGCGTAACATCTTTTCTTCTGTATCGTCAGAAGACACTGCTTCTGGCATGATGTTCTGCATGTCTTGCGCTATAAAGCCCATGTTCTTAGGGCCGTCTGGGTCAGCTTTCCAGTTGAATAAAACTGGATTCATCTCCATTAACTTATCGGTGGCTTTTAGGGGTTCTATATTTTCTTTTAATCTACGGTCAGAGGTTGTGTCAAAAGTTACGCCGCCACTTGCTACGGCAACGCCACCTTTTGCATCCCCACTTAATGCTATAGAAATTACACCACCCGCATTATTGCGATTGCCGTAAATTGCGTCTGAGTCTACGTCAGAGAAAAAAGCGTCACCATTTGTTCTCAAACCAATTCCAGCGGTGGTGTTGCTAGAACCCGGTACGTCAGTCGTTGATTGACCAATTCTAAGTGCGCCAGTGGTAAACTGCCCCTTCTCACTGCCGCCAATGTCAAATGCTAAAACAGCACCAGAACCTCTAGCATCAATTGTACCGCCCGCACTGTCACCGTACAGTTCCAATGCTTGCGCTGCACTATTTCCCTCTAGGCGTAGAATACCCCTTGTTGCGTGTGCAATTTCTAAACCAGCAGAAGAAGTTGTGCCAAAGGAGGGTGCGTTAGTACCGATACCCACGTTACCTGATGAACCTTCAACGAATAATGCGTTTGCTTCGTTATCAGACTCAACACGGAAGTCACTATCTATACTATCTTCGTTGATAACAACTTCGCCGGGCAATATTTCTATTCTGCTACGAGATGACCCAGCAACGATTGTTAGTAATTCTAGTTCGCCATCTTCATTGCCGTCTGTTACATCGTTTGCTTTTGCACTGATTTGTGCCGCCGATACAAATCGCTACCTGCACTATTATCAAATTTAAACTGAATTAACCCTGCATTATCGCCGTCAGCAGGACTACCCGAATCTCTTTGTAGCAACAAAACAGGGCCAGAGTTTGCATCAGCGTCCGTTGACGAAAGGGTAAGCTGTGCGGTGTTATCGGCAGTCGTGATTGTGCAGCCGTCAGCAAAGGTTGCGCCAGCAGCAAACGTAGCACCTTGAGCATTATCCAAAGTTAGAGTGGTTGTTCCTGCTTCCTTAAAAAACAAAGAACGACCATCTGGATATACAAGGTTTAAATCATTGCCTGATGCGGTAGTGAACGTACCTCCTGCTGCGGTTGCAAAGCTACTAGAACCAGTAACGGCTCCTGCAACAGTCAAAGTACTGGCCATATCTACAGCACCATCAATGTCTACAACATCTAAGTTGGTGGTGCCGTCAACGTCTATGTCACCACTGATATCAAGACTGCTTGCTTCAATCTCACCACTTGCCTTGAAAATTACATTGTCACCACCAGACACTTCAAAAATAATCTGATTGTCTGTGCTAAACTTAATTAGATTATCATCGTCTCTACCAATAACAAGACTAGTGTTTTTTACAGAATTAATCCCTGTCTGTGCAGCGTCAACTGTAATGGTGAGATCAAACGGATCACCATCACTGCCAGTGGACGTGTCGGTAAAGTTGGTTGTTACGCCTGAACCAATGATCTTCAGTTCTTTGGCGTTGTCAATTGTAACTTCTGTGCCATCATCGTCTTCAAGCTGGAAACTGTTAAAGCTACCTGCGTTGTTGTCTACGTATTATGCTTTGACAGACTGTTGTGTAGGAATAAGAGTTGCACTGTCAGATGACATGTCGTCTTCGTCAACAAATGCTGTAACTGTAATAGAACCATCAGACAAGCTACCAAATGTCATAGTGCCAGTGGTTGTTATAGCACTTGATCCGTTATTAATAGAACCAAATCCGCTGGTAATGCTACCACTGTTTAATGCACCTGTTGTAACAATGTTAGAACTTCCTGCTGCTGGTGCTGCTGCTGCTATATCAGACAACACTTCTGATGCGGAACGTCCTTCAATAGATGTACCGTCAATACGTAGGAAGTCATTATCGGCAGCACCGCTGGTAAACACAGGCAGGTTGCCATTAGATATACCAGTAGACAAAGTAGCTACTGTGGTAATTGCTGTGCCGTCTAGCGTGATTGCGTCAGCTTCCAGAGTACCATCAAAGTCTCCATCTACTGCGTCTATGTTACCTTTAAATATAGTTGATGTTATAGTGCCTGTACTTGGATTGTAGGTAAGATTACCATCCATTTCTAGGCCAACATTACCTGTGCTAGAAGTAGCACCCTCTACAAAAGTAATGAGGTTTTCTTCGTTTGTGCTTTCGTTGTCCGTTACTAAGACATGGGCAGAGTTGGTTGCATCAGTAACGGTCACACCTGCAATAACAGTATTTAGTGCTGTGCCATTTACAGTGATTGCATCAGCCTCAAGTGTACCATCAATGTCAGCATCACCAGATATATCCAAACTTGTAGCATCAACTTCACCAGCCACAGTAAGAACACCACTAGCGACAGTCATCAAGTCTGTGTCGCCCGTGTGTCCAATAGTTGATCCGTTAATAATTACATTGTCTACAGTCAAAGTTGTCAACGTGCCAACAGATGTTAGGTTTGGCATTGCTGTAATTTCGTCATCAAAATAGGCAGCTAAGTCAGTGACCGCCACCTGTTTCATAGTTCCAGCATCATTGAATACAACACGGTCTGCATCAGCTACAGTTGTAGAACTGGCAGTTGTATCACCATCCATAATGTTTAATTCTGTTGTAGTGACCGTAGCACCATCAAGTATTTCTAGTTCTGTCTCTGATATCTCAGCACTACTACCAATTGTTAGTGTGCCAGATATATCTACGTTACCATTAATGTCAATAGTGGTGGCATTAATTTCTATTTCTGTATCAGCCACAAAATCAAGAACACCATCTGCTGATTGATGAATGTATGTTCCGCTATCACCAAATTGTAACTGTCTACTGCTATTTAATAGCAGCGCAGTATCAGCTACATGCGTTAGTGTTACATCATTGTCAACGCCAAAGCCTAATATACAGCAGCGTCACTATCTAATTTTAAATCATTACTAACAAGCACGGCTGTAGAGGCATTAATGTCTACTGTAGCCTCACCATCTATACGTAAAACTCCGTCAGATGATTGTTGTATAAAAGATGCAGTATCACCAAACTGTATTTTTTCTGTACTAGCTATAAGTATGTCATCCGAAAACTCAAAGTAGTCTTCGTCTTCCATCCACTTTAATTCACCGTCACTAGTTTCACCATCAAAGGTAATGGTAATATCTGTGCCAGCAGTACCCGCACCAAAGGTTAGTGTATTGCCAAGCAGTTTAGTAATAGGACCACCTTCAGCAGCAGTGCCATCATGCGTATGCCCTGTGCTGGCAGCAAATGCCGCAAGAATCTGATTAAACTCGTTGTTGGTGTGTGCGGCAGTAATAACGTCTCCGTCAGTGTAGGAGGACTGCCTAGTATAAGTATCACCCATTTATCTTCTCTCTCTCCTAGCTGATATTCTAACTGAAAACCTTTTAATGAGTATGGTGCTGTTTCTGCACTATCTTCTACTCTTAGTGCTATAGCAAACCCAGAACCCTCTACAGACTGTCTTACTAGCGGCTGTGATGCACCACCGTAGATAGGTGTTCCATACACGGATGTTCCATATATAGCAACAACATCTTCAGAGTCTAGCGGGTAAGCTGCAGGTCTTGATGAGTTTGCTGATTCATAGTCATATCTGACAATTAAATTAGAACTAATGGCGGCTTCAGGTTTGTAGTTTATAATAACCCTTTGCATGTGTTTTCTAATGCCGGGGTCAGCCAAAGTTAAGTCAGGACTTCTGTATCTTCCAAATACTACAGTGCCATCAAATGTATTACCAGATTCTTGTCTATACACATACCCTGTTTCATAAGCACCATGTAAAACAATTACATCACCTGCAGAAACAAAAGTGATCTGTACTAGCTGGTTTTATTCCTTGAAGTTCTGAAAACTCAAACTTCTGTCCTTTTAGTACACATATAATACCTTTTGTTACAGTTTCTGCTGTGCCTGACTTAGTAAAGAATATTCTGTACTGCGTTTTATCTGGAATAACTACAGAGTCAAACTCTGTTGCACTACTAATGTTATCATTAAATATAGACTGTACATTGGAACTTATAGTTCCCAACTCCACGTCACCAATCCTTGCTGTACCTGCAATTGTACGCAACCCATCAGGGCCAAGAAATATAAGATCACCAGCAAATTCTGAATAGTGTCGCCATTTATACAACCAATATCACGTGTAACAGGAACTATGACAAAGTTAGAACTTGATGTACCACTTAGTTTAAATATACGAGTTTCACAAAGATAAATAAATCTTCACGGAAAACTTTAAGTCCTGTTATAGTGTCGTCTACATTAATAGTGCCAGCACCAGAGCCGCTGCTAAAGGCATCTTCATCTGCTGGCTGACTAAATACTACAGTCTGTGGTATGGTAGACTTACCAGCATAAAACATATGGTTTTTAAATGCTGCGACAAACTTAGCACCTGCTACGTCACTCTCGCTTACGTCTGTTGCAGCTAGAGAACTATTAAATACTGTAGGTGCATTTGCACCATCTACTACTATTATCTTATCTGTGCCATCAAAGTTAAAGCGTTCAAAGTTATACTTACCTGCACTGGTCCTGCCGCTATCCCTACTTGTCCAAGAAGAACCACCGGGAGTTGCACTAAATATACTTGTTCCTCTAGCTGCTAAAACATTGCTACCAAACGTAGCTACCATAAGAACTTTTTCAGAAGTTGATGAAGTATGCGGCACTACAGCAGATACGTATTTAGAGAACCCGTTGATCCTCCTATATCCACCCTCAATGTCAGGCTCAAAGTTACGCAGTTCTAATGCTTCACCCGGTTGCATCATAAACGTAGAACGATTTAATATCAAACCGCCTTCGCAGTTAAATGCACTAGGTTGTACTGCTGACATTAGTTAGCCCTTACGTTGCTAGAACTTCTTGAATTACCTGTGTAGGGTATGTAGGTTGATCTGACATACTCAAATTTATTTACTAGGAGTGTCTGCATATTTTTAATGCCCTGCTCAAATCTAGCAAAAGCTATACCGTACTGTTGTGATTCGCCACGATACTGATATATGTAAGATACAGCACCATCTATAACTATAGGTGTAAATCTATCGGGTATGGATGTAGTATCTCCATGTGCAGACAAGTCACTAGGAAAAGTAAAGTAATCATACTTTAAACTAAATGCTTTATCAGGATATGGATATAACAAATAGTTATTATCTAATGTTCTAACTACAAAAGATGGAGCATCACCAGAATCAAACTGTGCTACTTGAACACCACTGGCATGTGTTGCAGCAGTTGTACTTTCTGCTCCACGAGTACAACCAGTAAGATCATTACCCAATATACCAGTATACGTTATAATTTCACTGCCTATATAAACTTTACCCGTAGAGTCAAAGCCTGTTGTTGATGTTAGTGTTAATGTTGTCACAGAACTTGAGTGTGAACCGTTTAGTGTTGTTGTGGTTACTTCATCTTCCTGTGTAATAAAATGATTTATATATTCATTGTAGTCTAGTTTATCTAATCTGCCACCAGAAATGGCATTATCGCTATCCTTAACTATTCTAAATGTATTGTAGTCTACGGACTTAGCATCTGTTGGAATACTATAACGAACAGTACCCGGAACTAATGTTTCAGTTTTAGTAGAGTGATTAAATGGATAATTAAATTCACGTTGATTAATATAACGAATGGCTTCATTAACAGCGTTCTGTGCTTGAACTTGAACACCACGTGCTGAAGTAAAATTAGCAGAAGTTAACTCTACTTCGTTTAATTTAACTAACACTTTATTTGTTAATGTAAGAAATGTCTCAGCCATTATCCATCCTTAAAAGAGTTGGGAGGGCAGCTTATGCCGCCCCCCGTATTAGTTATGCAAGTTGGTCACGGTCTACTTCGTCTGCACCGATTGAACCAATGTCGTCAATGTCCATCAGAACAGCGTAACAACGTACCACACCTGCAGTAGTTGTACCTGTCATTGCTTGGAGCAGGATATCAATTGTATCTGCTGTTCCACCTACAATTACAGGATTAAAGGCTGCTGCTTGTGGTGAGTAATCACCTGCTGATGCACCGTCAAAGTCAAAGCCGTCAACAAAGTTATCAACGTCACCACCTGTCACACCAAAGTCAAATGCAGTATCGGTAGACGTACCTGCGTGAACAGTAGTCACCTCAAATCCTGCATGAAGGATTAGTGTGTGTTAGCTGGAACGGTAATAGCCTTAATAACATCAGATGCTGCAAGTGCAGTACCTTTGCTAGATGCGGCTGTCGCAAAATTGACAGAGTTCTGGACATAGTAAGGTTTACGACCACGTGGCGTATTGCCAGTTTGGGCGATAGAAAGATCAACTGTTGCCATGATTTATTCCCCCCTTATATACCAGACACATAAAACGCACGAGAGAGAGCCTCTGGGCGTAGAATTTTGCGTCCATACAAATGCATACCACGAACGATATCAGCAAAGCTGTCAGGGTCACGGTATGTCTCAGTCTTGTTGATTTGCTCTGCAGTAGCTACTGAACCGCTATGACCAGAAACAATCACACCCAAAGTGTGTTGAACCAGTTGCAGTTGCGCCAGTAGGACCATCGCCAATAGCAGGAAGGTTATTAGAAACGTAAACCTTAAAGCCATGTACGTTGTTCAGAACAAGACCGTTCTGCAGACCTGAAGTCTGACCACCAAAGTCTGCATCCATGAGGCGTGAGTCTTCGTCACGCAGTAGTTCAGCAAACACAGGGTCAATTACAAGCCAGCGTCCTGAAGTCTCAACATTCTGTTGATCCATTTTACGAGCCATACGAGCAATAACAGCGAGTGGAGTTGCGTTAGCAGTAGTAGTATTCAAGCTATCGCCACCAGCACGAGGCTTAACAACAATTGAGTTGCCACCTGTACCGCCGTTAAAGTCAGCAGCGTCTACCTGCATAGAGGCAAGCAATTCGTTAGTCGCAGCAGTTGAAACAGCCTTCACACCGTTAGCGGTGGTGTTTGCTGTGTGTCAGGTGCGCTATGAATTGCAGACTGCTTAAAGCCACACATATAACCTAGCACGTCTTGGTCAAACTGGTCTGACAGACGGTAAGCTGCACGGTTAGATGCGAGTTCTTGGAAGTTCACATGCGAGTGAGCCTCTTCAATATCATCTACCTTGAATGCAAAGTAGTTGGCCTTATCAATAAGCAGGGTAAACTGCTCATCATCAAGGTCTTGAGGTTGGATAGTTTCGCCACGAGAGTAGGTCTTAACCGTAATCTCTGGCTCTTTGATAATGTTAACTTGGTCGCCCATGTTAGCAATCTCACCAAAGTAATCGTTATTGGTGATTGCTTCTACTACTGATGCCTTGCGGAATGCAAGTTGCACCTGTTTGGAGTAGATAATAGGGGAGAAGTTACCATTCGGCAGGTTGCCATAACCCGCTGCAGTGGAAAATGCCATTGTTATCTCCTATTATAGCATTATACAGATGCAAACCATTCCATCGTAATCACAGGGCTGACAACGTAGGGTGTGTATCTTGCAGCAGTGGCCGCTGCTACATTCAACAGGCCAAGTATATCAGGTAATCTATATTAGATTGGATGTTTGCGGATTGTGTAAAAGCAGGTAATTAATCTGCTTTCACCTCTTAGTACGTATAGTTATACTAATATTCTATTGTATGTCAAGTCTTTTTTTGTTTTTCTATCTCAAGAAAATTCAAGTTCATACTGAAAGACCTGCGTTCACCTTTAGTAGTGAATGGATATACACAGTGGAACAGTTCAGAGGGGAAGATATATAGAAGTCTCCTACCTGTGGTTTTACGAGAAAATTAGTGCTGTTATAACCTGATGATGTTCCATGTGCAAACTGAATATGACCATGAGAAGGGTGATGATCCTTGTAATCTTCTTCCCACTCATCCTCTATGCCATCTGGCAATGCAAGGTAGCCTACGCAAGAAAGTTTAGCACCCGTATGAATATGCAACGGATTGTATTCATTTTCATACTGTCGTACAAACCAAGCAGAGATTACCTGCACACCATAGTCATACTTTTCAGTGTCTACGTTACGTGCGCCAAATGAGTTACGCAACTCGCTATAGGAGTGATACTGCCCAATAAAGTTGCTAAGACCCTTTGTAGCAATACCTGTAGCCTCTTCAGTAAACGCTAGTTCTTGTTTAACTTTCCCAACTAAATAGTCGGAATAGTCTTCTAGGTTGTCATCCATGCAGTTGTTTAGCCCGTCCACCATTTCCTGTGGCATTTTAAAGTAACCCATAGTAGGGCCAAACGGACTAATAAACTGTACGTCTTCTTTCGGAGTAAATATGTTGCTCATCGTGCTGATCCTGATACATCGTAGACAAACTTACCACTACGGATAGCTTCCATAATTTCGTCTGCCATCTTTTCGTATTGGGCTGGGTTCATCTTCTGTACTTGAGACTCACGCAGGTAGCTATCAGCTTCGCTATCTTGAGGCTTACTCCTTGCAGTTTTTGTTTTAACTGTCTCAGCAGCACTCTTATTATTCTTTTCTTAGGTTCTTTGCTAATTCCTCTGTCTGCTTTATAGAGGTCAATTGCTCTTGCGGCTGATCTTGCGTCATTATCATTCTCATATAGTGCGTCTTGTACCCACTTAGGCTGTT